>Ga0209083_1000252_pt1 | contig 85162 bp, 80 predicted proteins | sample AM7aDNAmetaG_FD_184132 | JGI IMG/M metagenome (GOLD analysis project Ga0209083, IMG submission 184132) | Freshwater microbial communities from Finland to study Microbial Dark Matter (Phase II) - AM7a DNA metaG (SPAdes) (version 3) | ecosystem: Environmental > Aquatic > Freshwater > Lake ... | reverse complement strand
CTTTTTCTCTTTATCATAATAGGGGGTAATTTCGTATAGGTATTCTTGGCCATTTATCTTCTTGATGCGAGTGAATGATTTCATGTGCATATTTAGGCACATAATAGTATTTATATATTTCGGTTAGGGATAGCGAAATGTATCATAGTATGCCTAAATTACGGGGAGGTCAGGTCGGAAATGGTCCCATCCGTGAATACGGATCTAAGAAACCAGATTCAAGAGATCGCTCTGGAATTTACTGGTGTGTAGTCCTGAATGTTTGGACTTTATATACTCCTCCCCAAGATATGTATTCTTTATTAATCATTTAATTCTGTCTCCATACGATTCAAGAACATTCCTAACTTACACCCTTCCGGCAGCCTGGCTCAGAATGCGATATCAAGCGTCTGTAGATACCACTTTGTATCAAGTGATTCATGGAACCGGGCTGTGTTATACCAATTCATGAATTTGTCAAAAAGCTAATTTCTGATTTTAGGTGTAATCCGAAATTGATATAGCCGGACTCAGTTCAGCTTCTTCTTTAGGTTGATACTTGGCTGATACTTAAGACCCTCAACTACTGTCATGGCAAAAGGTAGTCTTTGTACAAGACGACTGCATCATCGAAGTTGCCTCCCCCAAGCAGTGATGGGATTTCGACATACACTTCTACTCCAAACATTTCCTTTGTTTGCCAACGACGCATTGTTCGAGAGGGGTTGTCACCATCTTGACTTACAATCTTTCCGTTCAGCCAAGATATTATGTTTAGAAACTTTTGGTAAGCAAGAGCTTCCGAGATGTAGCTGTTGCCTCGTCGAGAGTCGCGATTCCACTCTAAGGGATATATAATGATCGCCTCGTATTGCTTGAGGGTCGCGTTGTATCCATTCTCACGATCGATTATCGTATTAAGCGACTCCATTTCATCAACCAGATCTTGGGTTATGACGATATCCATTCCTTGGGACTGAATGGCAATGGGTGTGTCTGAGGCTACAATCACTGGCGGAACAATTATGCTTTGTTTATCTTCATCTTGAGATGGCTCAGACAGCTTCAGTGCCGTCTTTTCATAACGATCTCGAATGCAGAGTACAATGTGTTTATCTCCTTGGTAGAATGGCCCTCCCGGATGTGTGTTCCCTTTTTCGTCTGGACCCCAATCAAGATTCAGCCAGACATCTTTCGTATCGGTGTCAATATGAGTGTAGATCTTATCCGCATCAAATTTCTCTTTCAGCCATCTGATGATATCTTCGACCTGGTTGTTTTGAGTGCCTGGTTGGCCCAAGTAGACTTCAGTGTAAGCATGGCCGCCTGTGCTATTATTATGGGCTAGAATGATTCTTGTAGTCCCACCGATGGACTCGATAAGCGCCGACATGAGAATAGCGAAATCGTCACAATCACCTGCACCGACACATCCTGTCCTCTCGCCAATCCTTAGGGACTGATTGGCGTACATGAAGTAATCTATACCTCTCGGATCGCGGGCATAGCTCCAACCTTTGATAGAGCCTTCACCATTTTTCAAATATCTGTATATCGAGCAAATCTGGTCAATAGTGAGATCTCCTGGAAACTTTGATGCAAGTACAAGAGCTTCTTCATGAACTTGGGAATTATCAGGTTCTACTCTGGCATTAAAAACATACTTGAGTTCTCCTACATTTATCTCTGTTGTCTCTCCCGGAGCACTACCACCACCGGTAACAGGAAACGCCAGGATCTCGTTGTCCTCAACTTGGGTTACAGTTGGCACACCTATAAGGTCGGGAGACGAGAAATGGGACTGCACAATCTGATTCGAATTGTAGCTAGCCACGCCTGACGAGGCCTCATCAAAGACGAAAGGCACATCTAAGGCTATACCAGTACCAATGAGGAGAAACATGCATAGCCAGAGTGCCCAAGTAGACATGGTGATCAAGACAACATGTTATTGACTACTATATCTATTTTCCACCGGGGGCGATGATTTCAGTTCTTGCGACTTTTATGTTAACTCTCCGGCTCTGGTGAATGCTGTATGTGTTTCCACCTTAAGAATCAGGGCTTTGGTATACCAGGCGTTTGCAGACCTTGGGTCCAACTTTATGGCCATGTCACAAGTCATGATAGCTTCATCATGGAGTGAACCCCTCCGAGTGGACAATGAGTTAAGCAACATCAACTCATGGAGGGAAGTATATGAAAAAGACGAGGCGGCGCTACGACCGAGCATTCAAGATATCAGTAGTAGCCGAACTTGAGAGTGGCAAACCTCTTGCTCAGATCGCCCGCGAGCATAACATCCATCCGGGCCTGCCCACTCGGTGGAGAGAAGAGTTGGCCGAGAATCCCGAAAAAGCGTTTAGAGGCAATGGAAATCAGTATAAGGACCAGGCAAGGATTGCAGAACTTGAGAGACTGCTCGGCCAAGCTCATGCCGAGATCGAGCTTTTAAAAAAAGCCTTCGCCATGACCCAAAAGAAGGTCCGGGAGGAGAGAATAAAACCGACGCTGAGGGACGGTATATGACTATTCATGATGTCCTTTCAGACGGCCTTGTGTTGTCAATTTCTCAATCCTGCCAGGCACTTGAAGTAAGTCGCAGCGGCTACTACAAATGGCGGATACAGCCTGAAATGGTCCCATCTGTGAATATGGATCTAAGAAACCAGATTCAAGAGATTGCTCTGGAATTTACCGGCTATGGTTACAGGAGGATGACTGCAGAACTCCAAAACCGAGGCTTTGAGGTTAACCGCAAGAGAGTTCTGAGACTGATGCGACAGGATAACCTTCTGTGCAAAAAGAAGAGATTTAAGCCGATAACAACCGATTCCAGTCATGGATTACCTGTATATCCAAACCTTCTGAAAAACGCCGAGATCAATGGACTGAACCAGGTTTGGGCATCTGATATCACATACGTTCAGTTGTCGCATGAGAACATCTATCTCGCGGTGATCCTGGATCTCTACAGCAGAAAATGCATCGGCTGGGAGCTGAGCAGAAACATAGACAGCTAACTGGCCATGAATGCTCTGGACAAGGCAATAGAAAATCGTTGGTCAGAATCTACTCATGAACTTGTTCATCATTCTGATCAGGGCGTTCAGTATGCATCTCACGATTATGTAGATTGTCTCAAAGAGCATAACATCCAAATCAGCATGTCCAGAAAAGGAAATCCATACGACAATGCATTTGCAGAGAGCTTTATGAAAACCCTAAAGGTTGAGGAGGTATATCTGAATGAATACGGAACATTTGAGGACGCCTATAGAAATATTTGGCGTTTTATTGAGACGGTGTACAACAAGAAGAGGCTGCATTCAGCTCTTGGCTATAGATCTCCAGAACAGTTCGAAGTGGAGCTCGCTTTAAATACTGTTGCTTAACTAACTGTCTACTAGCAGTGGTGCAGTCCAATATCGTTCTTTATCACAGAGAGAATTATCCCAAAGTCCCTCCAAGATTGCCTGAAAAAACCCAATAAGCCGCCCAAACTATATAGATGGGAGATAGGAGCCTCGCACGCCATAACTGGATTGCAGGGGCAAAATGTTTAAGATGGTCCAGTATGTCTATGCCTTTGTGCTCAAATGAATTCGCAATTGATAATCCCCGCGTGTGGCGTATTTGTCACTATCTTAGGTTTTGCACTCGACTTGTATATAATGCACAAAGATATTTTTAATAAAAAAATAAAAGTTATATTTGCAATTTTATTATTCGTAGACCTCATTGTTTTGGGATATGCTTTGAGTTCTTCTCCTGACGGAGTAAATTCGCCGCCAATGGTTATTAGTCTGATGCCAGATAAAACGAATCCACAGGAAGCCGGAACTACGATAAAATGGACTGCTTCGGCATTAGATCCAGAAAAAAATTTGGTTCAATACAAATTCTCTCTTGATGGTCAGCAAAGGACTGATTGGTCTTATGATTCAACTTGGTACTGGGCTACATCGAGTGCCGATATAGGATCTCATACAATCGAGATCAAAATAAGGGATAACAACCATAATGCAGATGGCGATGACTCCAAGGATATTGATTTTTCTATTTCCCCCAATGCAATAGCCTGGAACGACAAAGGCGATGCCCTATATTACCAGCGCAAGTACGACGATGCCCTCCTGGCTTATGAAAAGGCAATCGATCTGGATTCAAATATGGCAGTTGCCTGGAACGGCAAAGGCGCTGCCCTCATTAGTCTGGGCAGATATGATGAGGCACTACAGGCTTGCGACAGGGCCCTCGGGCTTAAGCCGAATTTTGCAGAGTCCTGGAACAACAAAGGCTCTGCTCTCAATAGTCTAGGCAAATATGATGAGGCCCTGCAGGCTTTTAATAAAGCCATTGAGCTTAAGCCGGATTTTGCAGAGTCCTGGTACAACATTGGAGCTGCTCTCAATAATCTTGGCAGATATGATGAGGCTCTTCAGGCTTGGGATAAGGCCCTCGAGCTTAAGCCGGATTATCCAGAGGCTTGGGGCGAAAAAGGCTATGTATTCGGTAAACAGGGCAAGTGGGATGAGGCTCTGCAGGCTTGCGAAAAGGCCATCGAGCTTAGGCCGGATTATCCAGAGGCTTGGGGCGAAAAAGGCTACGTACTCGGTCAACAGGGCAAATGGGAGGAGGATCTTCAGGCTTGCAATAAAGCCACTGAGCTGAAGCCAGATTATCCAGAGGCCTGGTACAACAAAGGTTGGGCTCTTAAGACACTCGGTCGGACTACAGAAGCGGATGCAGCCTTTGCCAAGGCCCGTGAATTGGGTTATCCGAGCTAGCTCCAGTTCTTTAGCCATCAATGCAAAATACATATAGTAGTCGAGGATATGACATTCGAGGTTGCTATGTCGTCATTAGCTCTATGTGGGCTATGTATTATAATTCTCTTGATTGGATCAGCAGCAGCTGCTGACGTACCTTTCGTTTTTGATGGGGGGTCCTCAAACGTAGCTAGCTATACCTCTGCTCAGCTAGAACAGGCATATTTGGCTTCACCAGATCTCACGGGAGTGCCCCCAGTATCTTACGCAGCCGACAATGCAACCATAGAGTTTCCAATTGTAGGTGGCGGCAGTGCTCCGGGTGGCACGACAGTGAAAAAAGCAGAAGAACTCCGAAAATTGTTTGACTCCCGTGTGGAGCCGGATAATTCCAAAGTCCATGAAGAAGCTATTCATATCGGAATCAGTCATCCAGGAGATTATACAATTGAACAAGTCAGCGCAATTTTTAGCTATTTGATGAAAGGTGATAATCATAAAAACGGATGGAGTTATGTACGCGATCCAAGAGGTGTAAATAACTTCTTTTATGCCAATGAGACTCTAACGCAGGGTGAAAATGCCGATCCCGAATGTGTAGGTGGAGGTGGCTGTGCGGATTTTGCCATTCTTATGTCTGCCCTTATGGAGTCCATCGGCGGAACTACACGAATTGTTCTAGCCAGCAACAATACCACCGGAGGCCATGCCTATGCAGAAGTCTATCTCGGCCAGCTTAATGACCCAAATAGCCAAGTGGATGGCGTTGTTAATTGGTTGAAACAGGATTTCGAGACGGATAAGATTTTTGTAAATATCAATACAAGTACAAAAGAAGTCTGGCTCAACCTGGACTGGTGGGCAGATGAAAAAGGGAATCCGCATCCTGGCGGGCCTTTCTTCACAGGCGATAAGAATATCGTTCTTTATATCAGAGAGAATTATCCAAAAGTCCCTCTAAGATTGCCTGAAAAACCCAATAAGCCGCCTAAACTAATTAGTCTAACATCGGACAAAACTAGCCCGCAGGATAATGGAACAGCTATAACATGGACCGCCGAGGCAAAAGATCCTGATAAAGATCCGGTCATCTATCGCTTCTTCCTGAACGACGATCCAGAAACAAAATGGATAAAGGAAAATAAGTGGGTCTGGAACACTACAGGTGACGATATTGGCGATAACCGAATTGAGGTTAGATTAAGGGATGGAAAGCATGCCGGTCCAGATGGTTTTGATAGCAGGAGAATTGCTAACTTCACTGTAATCGAGCCAATAGAGAAATCCAATCCACCAGTGAATCAGGCACCGGTCATCGATAGCCTTACGTCCGATAGATACAGTCCAGCAGACGCAGGAACCGCTATAACCTGGATCACAGTGGCTAAAGATGCTGACAACGATACGATACTTTACCACTTCTTCTTGAATGATATACCTATGACCGAATGGATGAAGGATAATATTTGGGTTTGGAATACTACTGGTGAGGATCTGGGTCACAATCAAATCGAGGTCCAGGTAAGAGATGGAAAGCATACTGGTCAAGACAGCTTTGATAATAACAAAACGGCCAGCTTCACCATAATCGAGCCAAGGCCGGTCCCTCAGGCACCTTCGAACCAGACTCCTGTCATTGAGAGCCTGGGGGTGGACAAATCAAGCCCGCAGGATGCCGGAACATCCATAACCTGGACCGTGTTGGCCTACGATCCCGAAAATGATTCCCTATTCTACAGATTCTTATTGAATGGCAGATCGGTAACAGACTGGACTTCCGATAATGTCTGGCACTGGCTTTCATCAGAGAATGATGCGGGGAAAAATCAGATCGATGTCCAGGTGAGGGACGGCAAACACGCCGGTCCTAAAGCCTGCGATGATAGTGCGGCTGCCGACTTCGAAATAGAGATTCCAAACCAGCCGCCTACATTAACTGGATTTGAATCCAGTCCGACAAGTTCGCAACCATCCGGGACAATGGTGAGATGGATTGCATCAGCCACAGATCCTGATAGCGATGCTCTATTTTACCGTTACTGGCTGAAAGGGCCCTCGACCAATGATATCATGACAATAGTCCGTGATTGGTCCAACGAGAATACATGGATATGGACAACATACGCTACAGATATCGGCCGGAACCAGATTCAGGTTTGGGTCAGAGACGACCATCATGCTGGAACAAATGGATCGGATGATCAGAATGATGCTTACTTCATAGTGCAACCCACGAACAAGCCCCCGAATTTGGCCAGCTTGAACCCGGATCATCCCAGCCCTCAGGATACCGGAACGGATATTGTCTGGACGGCTTCAGCTTCTGATCCAGATGGCGATCCGGTACTCTATAGGTTCCTGCTAAATGGCAAGCCGGTCACTGATTGGAATATCGAGAATACCTGGACATGGACGACTGCCAAAGACGATGAAGGTGAAAACCAGCTAGAAGTGCGCGTTAGGGACGGAATGCATGCCGGTTCTGAAGACTTCGATGATAAGATGTCTGTGAGCTTTATGATAAATAAGATTGAAAAGCAATCCAATGCTGTTGTTCTAGGTGGTAGTAAAACCTACAGCTACGTTCCCGGCCCTGCCTTCACCTCTTACAAGCCTAGTTACAGACCCGGTACCGGTGCTTACCCAATCGGCGGTATTTGAGTGTGAAAAGATGCAGTCCAGCGAATTCCAATCGTCGATGAAAAATAGATATAGTAGTCAAGTGCATGTTGGTCTTGATCCTTCATGTCCTCTTTGACACTCTGGTTCTGCGTGATCATTCTCATTGGATCGGGAGCAGCCGCAGACGTGCCGTTCGTCTTCGGCGAGGGATCATCAGGCATGGCTGGTTATACCTCTGCTCAGCTAGAGCAGGCATCTATTGCTTCACCAGATCTCACGGGTGTGCCTGCAGTATCCACCCCACCAGACAATGCGACCCTGGACTTTCCAATTGTAGGTGGTGGCAGTGCTCCAGGAGGCACGACAGAAAAACGGGCAGACGATCTCAGAAAGTTGTTCGATGCCCGGGTGGAGCCACTTCAACCCAAAGTGAGTGAAGAAGCTATGCATATCGGATTAAGTCATCCGGGAGATAATACCATTGAACAAGTCAGCGCAATTTTTAGCTATATGTTGAACGGTGATAGCCGCAAGAAAGGATGGGGATATGTACATAATACAAGAGGTGTAAATAACTTCTTTTATGCCAATGCGACTCTAAGGGAGGGTGAAAATGCTGATCCACCATGTGTGGGTGGAGGCGGATGTGCTGATTTTGCCATTCTCATGTCCGCCCTTGTGGAGTCCATAGGGGGTACTACACGAATTATTCTAGCCCATAACAATACCTCAGAAGGCCATGCATTTGCAGAAGTATATGTGGGCAGACTCAATTCTCCCGATAGTCAAGTGGATGCCGTTATCAATTGGCTTAGGCAGGATTTCGAGACAGATAAGATTTTTGTAAATATCAATACGAGCACAAAAGAAGTCTGGCTCAACCTGGACTGGTGGCCTGACCAAGCGGGCAATCCACACCCTGGAGGGCCGTTCTTCACAGGTGACCAGAATATAGTTCTTTATATCAGAGAGAATTATCCAAAAGCTACTTTGAATTTGCCTGGAAAAGCGAATAAACCGCCTAAATTAATTAGTCTAACTTCAGACAAAACTAGCCCTCAGGATGCTGGAACGACTATAACCTGGACTGCTAAGGCCAAAGATCTGGATAAAGATCAGATATTTTACGCGTTCTTCCTGAATGACAATCATGTAACCAAATGGGTAAAGGATAACACATGGGTCTGGACAACAACAGATAACGATACTGGTGAAAATCAGATCGAAGTCCACATAAGAGATGGAAAGTATGGACATGCTCTTCAAAATGGGTTTGATGATCACAGGTCTTCTAGCTTCAATATAACTACGCCTGAGATCAAACCGATTGTAACAACAACAACAATAACCAAACCTAGCCCAGCTGCCCAGGCCCCAGCAACTCAGCTTGCACCAACTATCGAGTCTCATGTCGAATCATGGCAAAAGACTTTCATAGGGTCTGGCAACGGTTCAGTCTCTTCTGTTCGGCAGACGAACGATGGTGGATACATAATCGCTGGGAGTACCAATTCGTCTGCCTGGCTGATCAAAATCGATTCCACAGGGAACAAGCTATGGGACAAGACCATCGGCGGATCGAAAGATGATGAGGCGTATTCGGTCCAGCAGACGAACGATGGAGGATACATAACCGCTGGGTGTACCTATTCGTGGAGTAATTCGTATGGTGTAGGCACCTTTGAACATGCCTGGCTGATCAAGACAGATGCATCAGGCGACATGATATGGGACAAGACTTTAGGAGGATCGGGCTTGGATAAGGCGTATTCGGTCCAACAGACGAACGATGGTGGATACATAACCGTTGGGATTACCTTTCCTGATAAAGGCGGCTTTGATGATGTCTGGCTGGTCAAGACAGATGCATCAGGCGACATGATATGGGACAAGACCTTCGGTGGACCGGGTTATGATGAGGCGGAATCAGTCCAGCAGACGAACGATGGTGGATACATTATAGCGGGCCAAATAGACTACTTCGAGGGTGGTGATGCTTGGCTGATCAAGACAGATGCATCAGGAAATGAGCTATGGAACAAGACTTTCGACGAATTGGGCATCGATGAGGCGAGATCGGTCCAGCAGACGAACGATGGTGGATACGTAATAGCTGGTTATACTAGTTCGTCTGGTGCAGGCAAAACGGATGCCTGGCTGATCAAGACAGATGCATCAGGAAATAAGCTCTGGGACAAGACTTTCGGCGGATCTGGCATCGATCAGGCGTATTCGGTCCAGCAGACGAGCGATGGTGGATACATAATCGCTGGACTTACCGGGTCGTATGGTGCAGGCAAAACGGATGCCTGGCTGATCAAGACAGACGCATCAGGGAACAAGCTCTGGGACAAGACTTTCGGCGGATCGGGCATCGATCAGGCGTATTCGGTCCAGCAGACGAGCGACGGCGGATACATAATCGCTGGTTCTACTCAGTCGTCTGGCGCAGACGTCTTAGATGCCTGGCTGATCAAGACCGATGCCAATGGGCAGGTACAGGGCTAGACCCGAGCATTGCCTATCACATTGTCTTCGATGAAAAATAGATATAGTTGTTAGTACAAGATACTCTGATCTCCATGTCACCGTTGGCACTCTGGCTCTGCATAGTTCTTCTCGTTGGATCAGGTGCAGCAGTAGATGTGCCTTTCATCTTTGACACGAAAACCTCCGGTGTATCCAACTATACTTCTGCTCAGCTAGAACAGGCATCTATCGCTTCACCAGATCTCACGGGAGTGCCTGCAGTATCCACGCCACCAGACAATGCGACCCTGGACTTTCCAGTTGTAGGTGGCGGTAGCACTCCTCAAGGAACAACCGAGAAAAAGGTTGCTGATCTCAGAAAGTTGTTCGACTCTCGGGTGGAGCCAGATAAAGTTCATGATACGGCTATTGACATATCAGCTGCTACCCCAGGAGAGTATGCTGTAAATCAGGTTAGCGCAATTTTTAGCTACCTAATAAGCGGTGATAATCAGAAGAAAGGCTGGAGCTATATATCAGATCCACGTGGTGTAAATGACTTCCTTTATGCTAACGATACCTTAAAGAGAGGAGAAAAGGCAAAATGTGTGGGTGTTGGTGACTGCGGTGATTTTGCTATCCTCATGTCTGCACTTGTGGAGTCCATTGGTGGAACTACAAGGATTGTTCTGGCCAGCAACAATACCACCGGTGGCCATGCCTATGCTGAAGTTTATCTTGGCCTGCTCAATGACCCAAATAGCCAAGTGGATGGTGTTATTAATTGGTTGAAACGGACTTTCGAGACAGATAAGATTTTTGTAAATATCAATACGAGTACAAAAGAAGTCTGGCTCAACCTGGACTGGTGGCCGGATGAAAAAGGGAAACGCCCAGGCGGGCCGTTCTTCACAGGTGATAAGAATACAGTTCTTTATATTAGAGAAAACTATAAAAAATATCCTTTAAATTTGCCTGAAAAAGCGAATAAACCACCTAAATTAATTAGTCTGACTTCAGACAAACTTAGCCCTCAGGATGCTGGAACGACTATAACCTGGACTGCTAAGGCTAGAGACCCGGAAGACGATCAGATATTTTACAAGTTCTTCCTCCGTGACGATCCTGTAACTAACTGGACAAAGAACACATGGGTCTGGACAACTACCGAGAATGATGAAGGTGATAATAAAATAGAGGTTCAAATCAGGGACGGAAAACATGCACTTCTAAATGGATTCGATTGTAATATAGTTGCTAATTTCACGATAACTGAGCCTAAGCCGATATCTCAGGAATTGACAAATCAACCGCCAATTATCACCAGTCTTGTATCGGACAGACCTGGCCCTCAAGACGTAGGTACGGTCGTGACCTGGACCGTAAAGGCTGAAGATCCTGATAATGATCAAATACTCTATCGCATCCTCTTAAATGGTGAGCCGCAAGGCGTTTGGACCGGACATAATTCGTGGAATTGGGATATTACTGATGCCAATGTTGGGGATAATCAGGTAGAGGTATGGGTCAGGGATGGAAAGCATAAAGATCAAAATGGATTCGACGATCGCAAGTCCATGAGCTTTGCTGTAACCGCGTCTAAGCAGGAAGTGGCTAGTGGAGAGTCTGGTACCTATGATCCATCGAAGTGGACTGAGAATGGCAATGCACTATTCAAAGAGGGATCTTATGAAGAAGCTTTGAAGTGTTTTGAAAAGGCGATACAGATCTCCCCATCATATGCTGATGCCTGGTACGGAAAAGCCAATGTGCTAGGTACGCAAGGCAAATATGAAGAATCGCTGGCCAGTCTGGACAAAGTCATGAAGATCGACCCATCGAATCTTGCAGCATTAAATAATAAAGGCGCCGCTCTATATGAATTGGGAAGATATGAAGATGCATTAGCATGCTATGATGAATCCATAAAAAAGGATCCCACATATTCGACCCCCTGGGCTAACAAAGGAGAAGTTCTCCTCAAATTGGGTAAGAACAGTGAAGCCCTTGATTGCAGCGAAAAATCCCTGAATATTGATTCCGCTGATGCATTTACGTGGGCCATAAAAGGCAAAGCACTTACTGCATTAGGAAAACATACTGAAGCACTGGAATGCTTCGCACAATCAATCAAACTGAACCCACAGGATGCTGACGCATGGAACAATAAGGGCATTGTTCTGGAGAAATTGGGGCGATCATCAGAGGCTGGTAATGCATATGCCAAAGCAAAGGAGCTTGGTTACGCTGCATAATCTCATCTCATTTCCGCTGCGAGGTTCGATTTAGCATGATTTGTAGAAAATTTGTCGTAGCCGTCATTCTATCATTGCTATGCATTGGAGTTGTTGAATCTGCGCAATGGACAGCGACAAGCCATAAAATGGTTAAATCACCGATAAACTCCTCCGAAACGAAAGGGCATGAAGATGCCACAAGCAAGAACCAATTGCCAAGCATAATCAGCATCTATCCAAGTCTTGATAGTCCTCAACAGATTGATATGCCCATCGGTTGGAAGGTGACCGCGTCAGATCCCGATAATGATAGCATTTACTATAGATTCTGGCTAAAAGGTCCTAGAACTGGAGGAAAATGGCAGATACTGCAAGATTGGAGTCCGACCAATGTGTGGTACTGGAGGACTGACGAGAAAGATGTTGGCCTATCCGATGTACGAGTAGAGATAAAAGATGGTAAGCATACTGATGCCGAAGATATGGATGCGTCTAAGGATTATATCGGATATCAAATAGCTCAGGAGCCAGGTAATTTAAATGTAGAGGTGTCTAGCGATGTTTATTCCGATAGGGATCGAAACGTATACTATTGCCCGAAAGGAAACATCATGACAGTATATAATAGAATTTTTTTGATGGGTTCTGATATTGATAAAATTAAAGAAGTGCGATATTTTCTTCACGAATCATTTAATCAACCAGAAGGAGTTTTAGGAGATCCAGAAAACAGTTTCGAAATTTGGATATGGACCTGGGGCGGATTTCCGATTAAGGTGGTTATCACAACAAAAACCGGACCGCAAATAGAGAAACATTATCAATTTAATTTCAAGTCCAAGTACGATGAATCACAGAAAAAGGGGATACCACTTATCGAGAATTGTGAAGGATAAAACTGCAAGCTTCTTTGTGATATCATCGAGTCCTTCAATATATCAGGGCGTTTGGCACAGGAAGTGGCAATTCTGAGTAAGCAGCCTCCTTCAGCCAAAGAGCTAGTTTTAGTTTTTGATGTAAGATACATATAGTAGTAGAAGCAATACGCGCTTGACTTGTCATGTCCTCTTTGGCTCCCTGGCTCTACGTGATTCTTCTCATAGGATCGGTGGCAACCGCAGACATCCCTTGCGGCTACAACGAAACGGGCTTTCACGAGATCGCACCACCTGACAAATCAGGTGGAGCATCCGACAGAGTCACTTTTGGCGCTTTCTCTCAGTACCAAGGAGCTCCCTTAGTAGGCGTTCCTCCCATATCCGAACCTGCCCAGGAAGTTAAGGGCACTATAGATCTTATTGAGAACGCTGTTGACCCAGAGAACACACTCACGCGCAACACGGCAGTGGAAGTTGCTGCCGACGCCCCGGGGCCGTACAACATCGATCAGATCTGCTACATCTATAAATATCTCAGGGATAACTGGGAGTATGTATCCGATCCCAGGGGCATCGATTACATTAGCTCGGGAAACAATACCATAAAGGTTGCTGAAAAGATTGCCGCTCGCCAGAATAAGAGCGTGGCGGGTGCAGGTGATTGTGACGATTATGCGGTGCTCACCGCGTCCCTCATTGAAGCTATCGGCGGTGCCACGCGTGTAGTGCTGGCTCATGGCGAAGGGCAGGGCCACGTCTACACCGAGGTATACCTTGGCAGCATAAACACCAACTCCACCAAGGCGATACTCAACTTGCTGAGGAACAAATTCAACTGCGACCTGGTTTATGGCCATCTGGCCGATGAGAATAAGAGCTTCTGGCTCAACCTCGACTGGAACAGCACACATCCGGGTGGCCCATTCTTCAAGTCCCAGAAACAGTCCATAGCCTATGTGCGACAGAATTACGTTAAAACCTCTGTAGGTCTTCCTCCTCAGTACGCTCCTCTAATCAAAGCAGGTGTATTGGCCTGCACAGTGAAGGACGGGGAGGGCAATCCACTAGCATCCACTATGCTCGTCTCTGGCAACGGCAAGCAGATTCCCATCAGCGTCGATCTCTCAGGCGGAATTAGAGAGAAGCTTCCAGTAGGGGACTATAAAGTAACAGCCAGCAAGCCCGGCTACGAGTTCGAAACAAAGACGGTGACTGTGCTGGAGGACCTGGAAGCATCGATCGATCTAGAAGGTGTACATAAAAGTGTACCCAATATCCAGATCATCACCGAAGCAACGGACCCTGCAAAACGATGTGTCTATTACACCAAAGATACCGAAGGACATCAGGTCTTTAAGATAAGGGTTTACATAACCGGACAGGATCTCGACCAAATCAAATCGGTCAAGTATTCTCTTCACCAAACATTTGAGAAACCGGAGCACGTCAGCACCGATCCATCTAGCAACTTCGAAATGATCATTTGGTCCTGGGGGCGCTTCGTGATGCCCATCACCGTTACGACGATAGATGGAAATGAGTACGAGTACATGTATCCGTTTACCTTCCGCGCTCAGCTTGAAGATGCCCAGAGAAGCGGATACAGGTTCATAGATGCAACAAGTTCATGGGATGTAATCGGAGGGTATTGAAGCTCAAAGAAGTTGCAAATCCCATGGGTTGCCATTCGTTGTGGTCCTCAATGCAAAATAGATATAGTAGTCATAACATGTTGTCTTGATCCCCATGTCTACTTGGCCTCTATGGCTGTGCGTGATTCTTCTCATCGGATCAGGAGCAGCGGCAGACGTACCTTTCGTTTTTGACGAGACCACGTCGGGCGTGGCTAGCTACAATTCGGATCAGATAGAACAGGCTCGTACCTCCTCTCCTGAACTCGTAGGGGTGCCCATTGTATCCTCGCCATCTGACAACGAGATCCTGGAGTTTCCAGTTACAGGGGGCGGCAACACCCCCGGCGGCTCAGACGAGAAGAATGTAGGGGATTTCAAGAAGGTTTTTAACGCCAGAGTAGAGCCGAGCAATTCGCGGGTCCATGATGAAGCCCTCATGCTGGTAGCCAAATTTCCCGGGGATCTCACCCTTGGCCAGATTTGCTCCATTTACGATTATTTGAAAAATGGCGAAAGCTCAATCGAAGGCTGGAGTTATGCCCGTGATCCGAGAGGCATTGACTACTTCATGTACGCCAATGAATCTTTAAGTATTGGCGAGAAGTCGAACTGCGTAGGCGTAGGTGATTGCGATGATTTCGCCATTCTCATGTCTGCGCTAGTGGAATCCATCGGCGGAACGACTAGGATTATTCTGGTCAGCAACAATACTACGAGAGGACATGCTTATACTGAAGTTTACTTGGGCCAACTAGGCACCAAAAACAGCCAAGTCGAAGAGATCATCAACTGGCTGAAGCAGAAGTTCAACACGGATAAGATCTATACTCATATTGATACTGACACCAAAGATGTCTGGCTCAATATGGATTGGGGACCGGATGAGAAAGGAAATGCTCATCCTGGCGGGCCTTTCTTCCAGGGGGATATGCACATCGTGCTATGCATCAGAGACACGTTCGTAAAGACTCCATTAAAGCTACCTGAGAAATCCAATAAACCGCCCAAGCTGACCAGCCTGACTCCAGAAAAGCCTAGCCAACAGTATGCAGGAACTGCCGTAACCTGGACGGCCGAGGCCAGAGATCCAGATAACGATCAGATACAATACCAATTTTTCCTGAACGACGAGCCTGTGACCAAATGGCAAAAGGAAAGAACTTGGGCTTGGGCAACTACCGAGAACGATGCTGGTGAAAACCAGATAGAGGTTAAGGTACGAGATGGAAAGCATGCCGGTCCGGATAGCTTTGATAGCAAAAAGGCTACCAGCTTTACTATAACTACGCCTGAAACCAAACCGATCGCAACAACAACAGTAACCCAACCATCTACAAATCAATCTAATCTGGCAGAGGACTGGGTCAAAAAAGGCAACATTTTTCTTAACGAGAGTCTTTACGATTTAGCCATCAAAGCTTTTGATGAAGCCATATTGATTGACCCCAACCTTCCCGAAGTCTGGTACAACAAAGGCAGGGCATTAGACGGTCAGCTAAACTACGATGAAGCCATCAAGTGCTATGACGAGGCCGTCAAGTGCTATGACGAGGCCATTAGGCTAAATCCCAAAAATGACGAACTCTGGTACAAAAAAGGCATTGCTTTCGACAACAAAGGCTGTGCTCTCCTGAACCAGAAAAACAGCAACTACGATGATATCACAATGGCATGGGACGAGGCTGTCAAGGCCTATGACGAGGCCATTAGGCTAAATCCCAACTATGCCGAGGCCTGGTACAAAAAAGCCGTTGCTTTAATGATAAATCAAAAGGGTGACGAGGCCATCAAAGCATTCGATGAGGCTACTCGACTGGATCCCAAAAATGCTCAAGTCTGGTATGAAAAAGGCTCAAATTACATGACGATTTTGGGCGACCACTACGATGAAGCGATCAAGTGCTATGACGAGGCCATCAGCATAGATCCCAATTTTGCGGGAGCTTGGTCCGAGAAAGGCAATGCTCTCAGAGTGCAGGGCAAGTATGATGAGGCCATCAAATGCTTTGATGAGGCCCTCAGGATAGATCCCAAAGATAGCTGGACCTGGGGCGTCAAAGGCTGGGCTCTCTTCGACCAGGGCAAGTACGATGAATCCACCAAGGCTTACGATGAAGAGATTAGGCTAAATCCCAATTCCGATGCTTGGAGCAAAAAAGCGGAGGCTCTCGATAAGCAGGGCAAATACGATGAGGCCTTACAAGCTTACGACGAAGCTATCAAAATAAGTCCTGATGCTGGTGTATATTGGGAAGAAAAAGGCAATGAACTTAATGCACTTGGGCGAACTACAGAAGCAGAAGCCGCCTTCGCCAAGAGCAAAGAGCTGTTTGGGTGATGATTCTAACTTCAATCGGTGTGTGTAACCTGTAATCCATCCCCACTTTTTTCGCCATGCATTAAACCACCGATATTTTTATAAGGATACATTCCGGCTCAAACCCCATTTACGTTGCGTTCCAAGTTCCGCATTTGCGGAATCGATAGCATTAAGATCAATTGATCGATATCAGAAACCACTCAGTTTTGCTTGATCTCCATTCAAACCGGAGTTTATAAGATATCCAAAAAATGAGCCGATACGCTACGATTTTTCCTGGGTATAGTAAAAATTAAATCAAGCCGGTATGAATTGTCCGAGTTGAAGTTTGCTGAATATCTCTGCTCTGCACCTGTTCATGTCTTCGATGACGAAATTGGCCCTATTTTTTCCTTCGCCGACGTAAGCCAATCCAAGCCTCATTTGATCCAGATATTGAGCAAGTTGTTTCAGGGATATGGTAGGATTGAACATTATGCCCTGGTTGGCAAAGCTCTCAGACTTTTATCCCAAACTCCGGCAACCTTTCGCGCGCCGCCTCACGGGCCTGTTGGTGCTCACGCAGGAATATTTCGATCCTCTCCGCCACATCCTTCTTGCAAGTTCCGCACATGCGCCTGCCGCTGCGGCATTCGGCATCCAGCTCCAGGAGCTCTTTATCATCGTCTGAGAGATGGAAGACCAGGAACTCATAGATGGAGCACTTTTCCGGCTCGCCACCCAGCTTCTTTTGCTCTGAAAGGCTCTGGCGGCCACCGGTGATAGCCCGCATGATCTTTTTGCCTGCCTCTTTGGGGTCTTCAGTCAGGGCGATGTGGCTCTCCGGCTTGGAGGAGGACATCTTGCCACCGGTAAGGCCCGTCATGAATCTGTGGTAGATGGAGGCAGGAGGTATGAAGCCGTATTCTCCGTGCTCCGTCTCCAGCGTTATGATCAGATGTTCGATCTCTTCCTGGAGGTCTTTGATGCCAATAGCTTCTTTGACGCAAAGATTCGTAACATCAATATGCTCCTCGTACCTTTTCACCGTTCCAAAATCCCTCTTCTGCAAGGCCGATTCGGCCTCCTGCATCAGCTCCTGGCTCGCCAATTTTCCCCGGATGCTGATGTAATCTCCTCTCCTTTCTACCAGGAATTTTCTCATGCGATAGGCAAGATCGCGGGTGAGCTTGATGTGAGGATCTTGATCGGCACCTACAGGGATGACGACCGGCTTTGGTCCGCCAAACTCTTTTAATTGAGGATGGAGGATGTCGGCGCTCTGGGCCATGACGCTTTCCATGTGGGAGATATGGGTCTCGCCGGTGAATCCATAGATGGCGCTGACCTCGGAGAAGTTTGCCTCACGGCCCAGCTCAAAGGCCAGATTCCTCATCTTATAGTTCTCGGACTGAAAGTAGATGTGGCTGTTCTCTTTCGGCTGGAAGCCCAGGGCAATGAGGCTGAGGATGTATTCGTTTATGCCAAGCGTCCTGCACTTCTCCCAGCTTATGCCCCGCACGGCATGAGCCTCCATGTCGGCAATAGCGGCAAATGCATCCGCACCCTGCTTCTGATGCCAGATGATCTCGTTCATGACCATCATATGGCCAAAATGAGCTCTGCCGGAGGGCATGAAACCGCTCATGACCGCGAATGGCTCGTGCCTCTCCATGGCGCGGAGGACCGAGTCGTAATTTCTGTGGCCGAAGATGATCTTTCGTCTCATGTAGGGGTGAGGCTCTCTTAGCACGGGGAGTATATCTTCGAAGCTCGATATCCCAAACTCTTCAAAGAGCTTGCTGTAATCTTCTACATGAACTATGCCCCAGGGATCAAGCTTCGTTTCCATGGCCCATGGGAGTGAAAATGATGATATATCTATCTTCTTATCGCCATTTTGATGCTTCTTCTTTGTTACATATTTCTTTAGACAGACGAGTTTTGCCTTCTAATCAAGACGCCGCGACTTCCATGCATTCAGATCTATGAATTGGAGGATATATTATCGTTGTGCGGAAAGATCATCTTCACTGAGTTGCATATTGATAACATAATTTTAGGATCACAAAAAGCATGTGACATCGAAATAACTATTTATATCATATGGTAGTTGTTATATACAAAAATAGAATGAGGTCGATATGAGACAATTTTCTGTGAAAGTTTTGGATGATGCTGACAGGGAGTTTGTAGAAGTTCTCCGAGAGCTCGGCATTCCCAGAAATGTGGCCAGCATGATCACCTATCTGGCCAATGTGGAGGAAGCCACTTCCAGAGAGATAGAGATCGGTTCAAATCTCCGGCAGCCGGAGGTAAGCATAGCGATGCGCACGCTGCGCAATAACAACTGGGTGGAGGAAAGAGAGATCAAGAAGGACGGAAAAGGCCGGCCCATGAAGGTCTATAGGCTAACCATATCCTTAGGGGATATCATGAAGCACTTCGAGGATGAGAAGCGAAAAGAATCGGCCAAGACCATGGAGAGCATTGAAAAGCTCAAGGAGTTGAGTCGGGGCTTGAGCGTCACGCCGACGTAGTGTTAAAAAATTCGCCTATAAAAACTGGGTTATATGAGACGATCGTATGAACCGCTCACACAGAAATGCATATTCTTCACAAGTGGGAGTGTATTCTGGGGGTGAGATGGCAAAAGGCATACCATCTCCCCATCGTTCGTATGTGCTTTGGAAAATACGTTTTGGCTATTGAAAAACTTTTAGAAAAATATCTGCTAGTCAAGCACTATCCCTGGCTTAGCAGAATAAGTCAAGCCGCCCGGGCCTTGGATGGATCCTTTTTTGCCGGTTTTATTTTTCTTCTTCTCCCCTACCCCTCAGATCATCGAGGTTCTCTTCCATGAGCTTCTTGCTTTTGATCTCTTCCTTCTTGTCACCCTTTCTCTCCGTTTCTCGCTTTTTAAAATCAGCCAAGAATCTCACCTTAATTTATACGTTCGCGGGATGAGTAATTAACCTTTCCATCATTCTTCTCTAGTCCCCAAGTAGGCCCACTGATCATAAATTCCAAAAGAATCGCGATTATCGATTACCTTGCCCTTCCATCCGGCTTCGCCGAGTGCCTTCGCGATGAGTTCTGCTTCCTTATGAGTGTAAACAGTGAACAGAACCATCTTCTCGGCGAGGCTTGAGGCCTTGAGTAGAATATCCTTCCAGAGGGGCCAGTTAAAATCGTCGATCAGTCCCACCATGAATCCGAGAACGGTATGAAACGACTGAATGGGAAAGACGCGAGGCAAGAGCCTGGCATCCAGGACGAAGCACTTCTCTGGGTCCATAAGTCCGCTCTTCAGGGACAAACAGAGGTCGCAGCGATCGGAATCCATAGCGAGAGGATGCTGCCCCAGGCGGAGAAGCGCTTGGGTGGCCATGCCGCTGCCGCAGCAGATCTCCAGAATTCGGTCTTCAGGGGCGAGTACCGGCTCCAGGAGGTCGACCAATCGCTCGATCCTCTCTTCTACAAAATAAATTGCTCCCGATGTTTGGCATCTCTCGCATAGCAGCTCTTCTGCCAGAGAATCGGCAAAGTATTCCGTCAAAGCCAGAAAAAATTCGCGATCATTTGCCTGAACGGTCTTTAAGGTCTTCGATTTCCACATTCCTGCATAATCCTGCAAGATCTTGCGCGACGAATATTTATCCGTTAGCAGCAGCCAGAATTCGGTCGGAAAAGACAGATGCAGGGCCACACCGATACCTCTGATTTCTATACAGGCATCTGCGTTCAAACCATCCTCCCGCCACTCCTGCAGGATCTCAGCGGTAACGGGCAGATCTAATAGGTCTTGTAGGGACTCTTCGGCTAGAAATAGGCTCTCATTCTCTCCTATGTCAAGAATTCGATTTAGCAGCACATGGACCATTTTCAATCCCCCTGAATATCAAGCTTCTCAGAGATCGCGCGCCGGAACAGATATATTATATTCGAGGCAAAATGCGCATGTTTGAAACTTGTAGATCTGCCGGGCGTAGGCTCTCGCATAAGAGAGCGCCTTTTGGAGCATTATGGGGATGAAGAGAAAGCCCTGCAGGCCGTCTTGAATGGAGATACGCCTGGCTTGTGTAAGGCCTTGAGCGAGCGCCAGGCTCTCCTTCTTGTGCAGTATGCCAGGGGTCAGAAATACAAGGTGGTGCCTGATGAATTTCTGGCTACTGATGAGGCTGTCAAGATCTATTCCATGCTGATCTCCAAAATGGCAGGCTTTGCTCGTACTGAATATGCCCGGCTGAAGATCGGAACTCTTTTTCCCTCATCGTCTTTAGAGCTGCTGGACGAGAACCGCATAGTAGCGTCCAGAGCACTAGAGACGGCAAGGAAGGCTCGCGGCCATGGGCTGGAGGATTTGCTGAAGTTGATCCGGCCTCTGCGGGAAAAGGCATCTTCGAGGGTCAGGGAACGAGCTGTGGCCACCACCTCTGCAGAGGCCTTCCAGAAGCTAAAAGCGAGAGGGCTGGATAAATTGATAGATCTCCATCTGGCTGAAAGCCCTCCGGAATTGATGGACCTCGCCAAGAGCTACAATCACGTCAGTCTTGTGGGCGAAGATATGGAAGGTGCAGATGGTCTGGAGCTGGCCGAGTCTCTGGAGGAATGGTATCTTGTGCCAGAAGTGGTCCTGGGATTCTATAAGGAAAACCTTGAGACCTTGCTCGCGGCAGTCGAAGCGGCTTCAAGGTTGCGGGCGGTGGACGTAACTGATTTTTTGGAGTGGCAAGACCTTGAAAAGCTGATCGTCATGTTGAATGAAAGCGGCGACGGTGAGGGGGCGCGGCTCGCCAGATTGGCTTCGCGGCTGGGCGGGTGCGTGAGTGAGGCCGCCTCCTTTGCCAATGAAGAGCTGAAGAGGAAGATCGAGAAGAGCTCCCTTACGTTAGGCGGAACAGATCTTCTCCTGGTCATGAGCCGGGGTGAAGGCATCCGGGAGCTTTTCGAGATGCAGATGAAGGGGGTCTTCCAGGAGGTCTTGCAGGAGGCAAAAGCGCGTGCTGCCAAGGATCTGGAGCTGGAGGGATCGGAGACCGTCTGGCTGGATGAGATTTTTTCCTCTGAAGTCAGCTATCCTCTGGAGCTGGATCGACAGGCTTTGCGGTCATTTGAGCAGGATCTGAGAAGCCGGATGGAAGGAAGGGGGTTGAGGGCAAGGAGGGAGCTGGCCAGGAGCCTTTATGGCCAGAAGGAAAGGGCGACATCCCTGGTCCATGCTCTCATGGAGTTTGACTTTGCCAATGCCATTGGAAGCTTTGCACTGGCGGAAGATCTCTCTTTTCCCGAGATCACAAAGGAGCCATGCCTCTGTTTTGAGGAGGGACACCATCTCTTTTTAGAAAAGCCAGATAGAGTGAGCTATTGTCTCGGCGGGAAGGAACACATAGAGATGGTGGCCCTGCTCAGCGGCGTAAACTCGGGCGGCAAAACATCATTGTTGGATCTTATCGCTCAGATTGTCATTCTGGCGCACATGGGCCTGCCCACGCCCGCTCGAGCCTGCCGGCTTTGTCTATTTCAGGAGATGTACTACTTCAGCAAGAGCCGCGGCACTCTATCAGCAGGAGCCTTCGAGACGGCCATGAGAAAGTTTGCCGTGGTTGAGAATCCGAAGAGAAAGCTGGTCCTGGCGGATGAGCTGGAGGCCATCACCGAGCCGGGAGCCTCGGCGCGCATCATCGCCTGCATGCTGGATGAGCTGAACAGGCGCGACTGCGTTGCCATCTTTGTCAGCCACCTGGCCGAAGACGTGCGGCGCTACGCCGAAACACCGGTTCGAGTAGACGGGATCGAAGCGGAGGGACTGGACGAGAACAACTGCCTCTTGGTAAATCGCAGCCCGAGATACAATTATCTGGCGCGCAGCACTCCCGAGCTGATACTGGACCGGCTGGTGCGAACCACCAAAGGGCCGGAGCGGGAGTTTTATGCGAGACTTCTCGCGAAATTCAGGTGAATTGCAGCGAAAGGGATGGCGATAGGCCGAAGAGTTCTGTTTCTTTGAGATCTGCTCAAGGAGTTCCTTATATATTCTTGAGCAGAGCTATATTTATGCAAATCTGGCAGATAGTCGTGATCTGTATTCTGATGATCCCTCTCTTCCTGGCGGCCAACTACTTCATAGTAAAGAAGATGGCTGCAGACAGGATGTCACGCGAAGACCGGATCGAGAGGGCCGTCTCCGACAGCGTAGCGGCGAGCTACGCTGAGAAGGGGTTGCCCCGTCGGAGCTGGCCCAAGTATAAGGCGGCGAGGAAGAATAAGAAAGAATAAGGTTTTCGGGTTGTATAGCAGTTTTGAACCTCTCTTGCACCCTCAATGATCCGGTGATCCGGCATTTTCTGACCGATAGATATATAGTCCTGAAGGTGTCTCCTTAATAGGCTTCATTGCATTGATTCAAAAAATCTGTTGAGATGTTTTTGCGGCACCATCGGTTCTTTGCAATCGAGAAAAAAAGCGCGTAAAAGGTACGTAATATAGATGGAACGATTTGGAAATAGCAGAGGCAGCTTCAATTCCGGTTTCAATAGTGATGACCAACATGAAGCTTCCTTAAACGAGACGGATCTTATTAAAACGACTTGATCATTATATTATCACTTCAGTTTTAAAAATAGCATTCTTCGTTTAGCGCCTCTGCATCCGGTTGGAGTATCTATCTGGAAGGCAATACGACAGATAGGCTCAAACTTGTTTTCAGATCCTCGCGGATCAATAACGGAATGTATCAGGAAACGCTATCGTGAAAGTTTCATGAAACGGTATCCTGCGATCTCTTCCCTGATCCACTCAGTAGAGCTTCAACCAAATCTGAGGGCACCGCCCTAAAATCATTAAGAGGCAATAAATGTCATTTGCAAATTTAAATATCATAGATCCGCTCTTGCGAGCACTGGCCAAAGAAGGATACACCACGCCCACACCCATACAGATGCTGGCTATACCACCTCTGCTGGATGGAAAAGACCTGGTGGGCATAGCTCAGACGGGCACAGGCAAGACCGCAGCATTCGTGCTGCCCATACTGCAAAGAATGATGGCGGAGCGCAAGTCTTCTCCACCAGGAGTTCCGCGAGTGCTTGTGCTTGCGCCCACTCGAGAGCTGGCTGCCCAGATAGGCCAGAGCTTTGCTACATACGGTCAGTTTCTTCGCTTCAGGCACCTGGTTATATTCGGTGGCGTCCGCCAGGGGCCGCAAGTGCAGATGCTCTCCCGGGGCGTCGATATCCTCATCGCCACACCAGGTCGGCTCCTCGACCTGATGAACCAGGGTTACATAGAGCTGAAGGGCGTGGAGTTCTTCGTTCTTGATGAGATAGACCGAATGCTTGACATGGGTTTCATCAAGGATGTGCGGAGAGTTGTCTCAGCTTTGCCAAAGAAAAGGAACTCCCTTTTCTTCTCAGCCACAATGTCAAAGCAGACTGGCGAGTTCGCTGAGAGCTTCCTATGCGATCCGGTACATGTAGAGGCCGCTCATTCTACGTGCACTTTGGACTGCATAGATCAGAGTATCTTCTTTGTGGACCAGAACTCCAAGAATTCCCTGTTGCTGGAGCTTATCCGAGAGGGGGATATGGAACGTGTTCTGGTCTTCGCCAGGACGAAACATAGGGCGGATAAGGTAGCGCTGATGCTCGAAAAGAATAGAATCCGGGCTGATGCCATACACGGCAACAAGTCGCAAAACCAGCGCGAAAAGGCCATGCATAATTTCAAGTCCGGCCATATACAGGTGCTGGTGGCAACGGATATTGCTGCGCGTGGCATCGATATTGATGACATAACTCATGTCGTGAACTACGATCTGCCCAATGAGCCGGAGAGCTATGTTCACCGCATCGGTCGCACGGGTCGAGCTGGAGCGAGCGGCACGGCATTTTCATTCTGCGCTGCAGACGAGCGCAGCTTCCTGAGGGATATCGAGAGGCTCACCCGGGAACAGATAAAGGTCGCAGAACACCAATTCCATTCCGAAAAGGCCGAGAGTGCGGTGGGTGCAGCGGCAAAGCCGGTCCCTCCCAATAGATCGAGGGTCACGCAGAGATCCATCCAGACGAAGAGCATGGGGAAACCTGCTCCTCGCAGGTCGCACACGGCCAGAGTCGGCTACTGATTGGGCTGCTTTAGATGGGCTATTTCATAGCTGAGAAATAGCCAACTTTTTTATAATGCATTTTTAAATTTTTTGATTAAGGGTCTCGCACGTGCGTGCGCGTGGGGGCGCGGGCCAGTTTCGGTCGAGCGTGGAGGCTGCTGTTGTGGAGGAGTATGAGCTCATGAGGCTGTCTCAGTTGTCCCAGCTTCCTTTGACTTGGCGAAAGCTTCATAAGATCGATCAAGTACAGGCGATTTACGTATCTTGCGGTTCCCAAGGATCTGTAGTTATCCCGGCCATAAAGGAGCTTCGAGCTATGAGTCTGAAAACGCCTGACAAAGTTTAAAATGCTGTTAAACCCGGTACAAAAAAAGTGGGCACTATGCTAATATTTTTATTAATATTGAATTACAGTCGTCGTTGCTGGGGTAGCATCCATTTTGTGAACAGGCTTCAGTGAGCTCATGGTTGTTGTGGTGTCCGGAATGGTATTGTTAACGGCAATCTTCGGCAGCCACATCAGCGACGCATTGGTTTTGTATGTTTGATTCAACTGATCATTGAATTGCTGAACAGCCAGATTATATTGATTTACATTATTCCCCATCAGTCCAAGCTTCAGACCTTCCTTCACGCCGTCCGTGTACGCCTGCTCAACAGGAGACAAAGCCATGCTCGGCAAGACAAGTGCCAGCAATAAAGTCATTGCGATTATAGTTCTCATCCAGGTATAGTTAATTGTCGATGATTTAAACGTTTTGAGCCTACAATATTGAGATTAAATCTAAGCATATGGAGACATCTATCCGGTGACGCCGTGGGGCAAGTTCATCGGCTCGATCGTGGTAATTTTGGTATCGGCCTATTCGCCCTGCCTACGGGCGTATTGGCCTCCGGCTTTGCCGAGGTGCTAGCCAAAAGAAAAGAGGCGCAAGAGAAAGCTGAAATGATCTGCCCCCACTGCGGCCGCCATATCGGAGATGTCGCCTGCCGGTCCGGCATCGACGGCCCGGAAGAGATGAGGGCAAAATAGTTTAGATCCCACGAGAATTGGTCCGGCATGAAAGCGTCTCTGGATATCATCAAGATCGAGTTGGCGGAAGAGTTCAGGATCTGTCCCCAATGCGGCTACGAGCTGGGATTTCACAGCTCATTTTTGCGGTCGGATAACGGCCACAGGATCATTCTCATCTGCCCGGAGTGCGGGGCGAGATACGATGTGGGATGGAGAATGTAAGGGCAATAATGTTGCCTGTAATTCGCTGCAAAATAAAGTGATCTAGATTTCCACTTTTATCATTAAGGAAGCATTGCAGGCATATCTTGAGGACTATCTAGATTACCTGATCGCCCCCTACCGTTTGAACGACAAAGTGGTATCCTGCAACGAGTTGAGGGAACTGGTAGGCCTGCAGGATTGAGTACAAATCTTCTGTGACCGTATGCAGGTCGACGGTATTGGCAGAACCGTCTATCTCTCCATTGCCCTTCTTCTCATCTCCATAGACATCTTCTCGATGGCATACCGCAGCGCCGTCCGCGGCATCTTTGCCTTCCACTTCATCACGTAGTCGAAGACCTCCTGCTGATGCTTCTTGCTTGCCTCCTTGAGCATCCAGCCGTAGCCCTTCTGCACCATGTCGTCCTTGTCCAAGAGGAGAATGTCAGATATCTCAAAAACTTCCTTCAGAAACAGGCCCTTTCTGGCGGGAAGGATGAGCGTCACGGCCGAGGCGCGTCTCAGCCATCTGTTCTCCGACCGGGCCCATTCCGCCAGGCACTCGATAAATTCAGGATACATCTCCACGAAGCAACCAATGGTATGGTTGCAGAGTGTATCGCATTTCGCCCAGTTGTCCACATACAGATCCACCCATCTCTCGAATACCTGGAAGTCCCCAGGTTCATACGCTCGTCGCAGGGAGTAGGCCCATTCAAAGGCGATAAAGGCCTCTTCCCCGTACTCGGCCTGCAGGAGATTTTCGCATAGAGTGAAAATTTCATTCTTATCTCGATCTTTTATCTCGCGAAAATATTTGGCGGCAATTTTCTTGACCTGGGCGCTCTTCACCCCGTGAAACTTGACCTCTTCTTTGAAGAAACGTTTGGCGCTCTCCCGGGCCTTCTCGTCTATGCTCTGTAGCAGCTCTTGCCGCACGGCCTCCAGGACATCTTTTTTCATATTTCACCATTTAGATTATCTTCATCAAAAATTCTTCGGTAATACTATGAGGCAGCTCATCCTCATGCCATTGTGAATGCCTGATACTGATAGGCAACCAGCGTGGCTGAACAGTTGGCGCGTTTCTGTCCGGTGTACGTGAAAAAAGAGAGCGTCCCATCCTGCCCGTGGGACGGGAAAAGCGCATTCCTGGCGATTTGATGGAGCTGGCCACCAGTCTATTCGAGGATCTTTCTCAGATTGCATTCAAATATTTATCGGGGAGATCGAGGGATACTTGTCGACGTTCGGACCATCCCCGATCTTCCGGGGCACATCGCAGAATCCATCGTTGTTGGTGTCATTGCAGCCTTGACCCGGCTTTTCATAATCGCTGTAATGGTTTCCGTATACCTTCGCCCCTGTTATCAGTTCTAAAAGGCCCTGCAAGCCTCCTGCCTTCTCGCCCTCGCTCCAATGATTGAGGCTTGTATCGTTTAATGTTATCTGGTTATCCAGGAGGTCGTTTGACAGGAACGTGTTATTCGTCTTTCCCGGCCGGACGTATATGCCGTACTTATTCTTGAGAATAATGTTATTCTTGATCGTATTATTGTTTGACTCCACCAGTATGCCGGCGTTACCGCACCCGCAATGGCCGGAGTTTGTCAGGTTGAAGCCGCTAACCGTCGTACCATTGGAGATTACGGTAATGGCGCTTGCCGATCCCCCTGCATCCACCACAGGTAGTCCCTTGCCGGTGTTGACGCCCTGGAGTGTTACGGTATGGAAGAGATAAACATTCTCGTGATAGGTTCCACTCTGAACTTCAATAAGATCTCCCTTGCTGGCATTATCTGCTGCCTGCTGAATTGCGGAATAGTTTGCATCCGCTGGCCCAACTGTTATCTTGGCAGCATTCGCAAATCCCAGGATCAGTATTAGTATTATTATTAAGCTTCCTCGCATAAGCTCTCTCCTAGTAGCGTTTGCTATTAGAACTTTTTCGTTAAACATTATCGGGAACCTATATTCTGCATATAATACGCGCCATTGATATGCGAACGGTCTTGCCGAAAGATAGGGAAGCAGATCCAGTCGGGTGCGATGATTTAAGCCAAGAGGATGATTGTAAGATGAGGTAGACGAAAATGTCGGACGGGATAAAGTGCCAGAACTGCGGCAAAGAGGTCTCAGAGGCTGAAGTCTTCGCGACAGATGGCAAGACACTCTGCGAGGATTGCTACATCGACGTCGGCCATAGAATCCGCATTTGTGACCCCTGGGGAGAGAGATCAAAGACGATCTTCCGGAAAAGCCATGGACTGGAAGGGACTGAAGGGCTGACAGATCTGCAAAAGGAGATCTACGAATTTATTCGGACCAGGGGCAAGGCCACCAGGATGGAGCTCATGGAGGAGTTCAAGCTGCCTGCGACGGAACTGGATAACCAGTTTGCCATTCTCCGCCATTGCCGGCTTCTGAAGGGCTGGAAAGAAGGAGACAATGTGTATATTGTGCTCTGGTAGCACAACGATTCGCAAGAACTGTGATCTGATGGAATTATGATCGCCTCTAGCCGTTCTGCCCGCATGGCAGGCCAGGGTATCGGCATACTCCTGGTCGAGCAAGGGATAGATATCCTAAAGAGCGAGGGATGTCCCTTTATCATCGTCCTCGGCCGCCCGGAGTACTATCCTCGCTTCGAATTTGAGCGTACTTCAGGCTACAACATCTGCAGCCAGTGGGAAGGAGTGCCAAACGAGGCTTTCATGATCCGAATTCTGGGCCCGGCTGCCATGGCAGGAGTGCAAGGCGCGGCACGGTATCGAGACGAATTCGATGCGACGATTTAAAAAGTTTTTTTAAGTACTTATTATAAGTACAAATGAAAAAAATCGCGAAGATCAATGGTTTATTATCGTCGGGTGATGGTTTGATCCCTCGCGAAAAAGGATAAATAGTCAGCAGTCCAAAACAATATGTTATTCTAAAGGTGATTAAACTATGGCCGATACGAAATTTTATTCCTTGCCGGAACTGCCCTATGCCTACGATGCTCTCGCTCCGCAGATCTCTGAGGTCCAGCTCCGGCTGCACCATGACAAACACCATGCTGCCTACGTAAACGGTGCCAATGCCATCCTGGAAAAGCTGGACAAGGCCCGCCAGGCGGGAACTGATGTGGATATGAAAGCCACCCTGAAAGAGCTCTCCTTCCAGGTAGGCGGCCATAAGCTGCACAGCCTCTTCTGGAAGAATCTCGCTCCCGCGACCAAGACCGGCAAAGAGCCCAGCGGCGCCCTGGCAGATGTCCTGAAGAAGGAGTTCGGCTCAATTGAGCGCTTCAAAAAGGAATTTACTGCTGCGGCAAACAGCACAGAAGGATCCGGCTGGGCGGCGCTTGCCTGGTGCAACCATACCAAGAGGCCGCTTCTCATGCAGATCGAGAAGCATAATGTGAACGTAATCCCGACATATAAGATCCTCATGGTCCTGGATGTCTGGGAGCATGCTTACTATCTGGACTACAAGAACGAGCGGGCGAAGTTCACAGAGGCCTTCTGGAGCATAGTGAATTGGGAAGAGGCGAACACGAGGCTGGAGGCGGCCCTGAAGTAGGGGCGCCATGGTCTAAATTTTTTTGACGTTTTTGTGATTCAAACATATCTTTAGCGGGCCTCTTAACTGATACACCAGTTGTTCGCGAAATGCTTTTTACTATTTCTGGACCCCATTTATATCCTGTAGTCTATACACATTACAACTCATTTGATAGAATACCGATTCAGACTGTTTCATGAATGCATAACTCGAGATCTTTGGCAATTGATCCATACAGCAGATAGGTTCTGAATACTTTCGCCACACGCAAGGACCATGGTTAATAACTTTGTCGGGGAGATGTCAAGCGTTTACTTTATAACTTAGTGGAGACACATAATTGTCAAAAGATTTTGAGGGAGTTCGGAGCGCAAAGCGAATAAACTCAGAACGAAATATTAGTCCATTAGTTGATTTGTCGAGGATGCGTTATGTCGCTTTATCGTAGAAGGGATGGGCGTTGAGCAGCAGAATAGTGCAGCAGACCCTGGAAGGGTTAGCCGTTTCTGCTATGCCCAGGGTTAGAACCACAGATGGTCATCTGCTGGACTGGGACAGAGAGGCCATAGCCAAGCAGCTCCTGAAGGAGACCAAACTATCTGAACAATTCTATAAAGAACCAGGTATAACCGAAGAAGAGGCCAAGGACATAGCAAAAGAGGTGGAACGCCGGGTGAGGTGGATGAACGTCCGTTACCTGAGCGGTCCCCTGGTCAGGGAGATCATGAACGTGGTCCTTCTGGAGAGGCACCACACGGAGTGGCGAAACATCTGCACCCGCGTCGGGACCCCTGTCTACGATGCTCACCTCATCGACATTGGCACTGGTTTCGAGTCCAAGGAGAACGCTAACCTCCAGGAGAATGCCGAGACCAGCCACAAGAAGAAAGCAGACAAGATCAGCAAGGAGCAGTACCTGCTACTGCTGCCGCCCTATCTGGCCGACCGCCACCTCGCCGGCGATCTTCACATCCACGACCTGGAGTATTTTGGAACCAGGCCGTTCTGCCAGGATTGGGATCTGCGTTACTTCCTCTACTACGGCCTTATGCCCGACGGTCTTGGCACCAAGGCCAGCGTAGCCGGGCCTGCCAAGAAACCGGAGGTTGCCATTCTGCATGCCGTCAAGGCACTGGGCAGCGCCCAGACCAACTTTGCCGGAGGCCAGGGCTTCTACAATTTCCTCACCTTCATAGCGCCCTATTTCGAGAGCCGCAATTACGCCGAGATCGTGCAGCTCATGCAGATGTTTGTCTACGAGATGACGCAGATGATGGTTGCTCGCGGCGGCCAGCTGGTCTTCTCTTCAGTCCAGCTTACTCCGGGGGTTCCCAAACTCTGGAGGGACAAGCCTGCAGTCTATGCTGGAAAGGTCTGGAACGGCTCGTCTCCCGAGGCGCCGCTGAAGACCTACGGCCAGTTCGAGCGCGAGGTGCGCCTGGCGTTTAAAGCCCTCATGGAGGTCATGCTGGCAGGCGACTACTGGGGCAAGCCCTTCAACTTCCCCAAGCCCGAGATCAGCATTGAGCCTGACTTCATGATAGAAGACGAGGCCTTCAATGCCGCCCACCCGGATCTTCCCACCTATCAGGACCTCTACCTCATGACATTCAAGCTGGCAGCCGAGTATGGTACCCCTTACTTCGATAACCAGCTTCCAGCTTATCGCGGGGCGGGGGAAGGAATCTCCTGCTATCAATGCTGCGCGTATCAATTTGCCGCCACCTCGGACACAGATGACCAGTTTGAGGATAAGCTGTACTTTAAAGACGGCAAGCACTTCTCCATGGGCTCCTGGCAGGTTGTATCCCTCAACTGTCCTCGCGCTGCCTATCTCGCTCGCGGAGACGACGAGCTGCTCTTCGAGTACCTGCGAGAGCTGATGGACACTTCTGTTGAGATCTTTAAGATAAAACGTGAATGGATGAGCCAGATCATCAAGAATCATCGCATGCCCTTTGCCACGCAGCAGCCCAAAGATCCTATCACGGGCGAGAAAGGCTCAGTCGCCGTCGGCCTGGAAGGGCTGGTTTATACCATTGGCGTGGTAGGCGTCAACGAGATGGTTCAGTTCCATACGGGAAAGCAGATGCACGAATCCCGGGAGTCCTGGAAGCTCGCCGTACGTGCCATGACGGAGATGGAGATCTATTCCAAGAAGCTCTCCCAACAGCATGCCATGACCATCGCCCTGGCGCGCACGCCTGCAGAGACCACTGCTCAGCGTTTCGCGGTATCTGACCTGATCCATGAGGAGTTCAGGGACTGCGCCGAGCGGGTTGTGAAAGGCGATCTGGATGCCGTGAAGAAGAACGTGCATAAGACGCGCGACTTGCCCGTCTACTACACCAATGGCACTCATCTGCCGCCCAGCGCAGATGTGACCATCTTCGAGAGGGCAAAGCTTGAGCATGTCTTCTTCCCCATAGTCGACGGTGGCAACATCTTCCATGTCTTCATGGGCGAGGCCACCCCTGACCCCAAGGGCCTGATGGACTTCGGTATGCGCCTGGCCAGAGAGACCCAAATCGGCTACTTCACCTTCACCAAGGACATGACGGTATGTCTCGGCTGCTCCCAGGTCTCAGGCGGTCTGGAGGACAACTGCCCCAACTGCGGATCGGAAGATGTAGACCACATCAGCCGAATTACCGGGTACTTGCAGGCTGTGAGCGGATGGAACAGCGCCAAGCGCCAGGAGCTAAAAGACCGAAAAAGATACAACGAACTGGCATAGGCTTGACGACATAGGCTAACGAAAAGTATATATCGGATATACTAACAGGTGGGTTTGCCAGCGAGCAAAATTGGAGGATTCAATAATGCCTGCAGTTGTTAACCGAGAAGAATGCGTAAGCTGTGGAACTTGCGTCGAGGAGTGCCCGGAAGAAGCCATCAGCTTGGATGACGAGGAAATAGCAGTTGTAAATAAGGAAAAGTGCACTGAGTGCAAGACATGCGTTGAGGCTTGCCCATCGGAAGCTATCAGCATGGAGTGAGCACTTTCAGCACATCTTTTTAGATTTCTTTTTCTCTTGGTTGACTTGCAACAATGTCTTTTGGCGTTGATTCTTTGTCCGTTATGGCTTCATAGAACTGCTCCCAGTCCAGTGTAGTGGCCACACATCCTGCGGTGGTGAGGGGCACTCCTCGAGCCGGTATGGCATGGCTGTGGCATAGGTCCAGGCCTTCTTTTATCTCCATATGGCAGCCCACTCCTACAATGGCTCCCGGCCGGTATTTTTTGATGATTCTCTTGATGAAGCTGGAGCCGGGGACGATGAAGAATCTATAGCCCATAGTCTCAGCATAATTCTTGGCCTCACCAATACTGCAGCGCCCACAATTCACGCATTTTATGCCCTCTGGAGTGAGTTTGGCCGGGCACTCTGTGCTGCGAACACATTGGGGCATGAAGATGAAGCGTCTCTCGCAGGGAGTTTTTAAAAACTCCTTCTCGTTGATGTAATTTCGGAGGCGCACACCGACATCGTCCACCATGGAATCGTCCACTCTGGTTGCCCAGAAGAGAGCCTTTATTACGCTCTCGAGGAGAATGATGCCCAAGAGCATAGTTCGTGCCGCGAAGAAGTTGCCAGTCTTAAAGGAGTAAAGGATGAGCAGAGCCACAAAAATCGAGAGAATCAGAACGAATACGGCCATAAAAACTACGGCCTCGCCCACGAAATAGAATAGCTGGTTCAAGTACTCTGGGAACATGATTGGATCTTCAACCCTTTCCGGCTTATAAATCTGTTACCGACGAAGAACGGCGCAAGTTTTTTATCCCACCTGACATTGAGCATTACACCTTCGCCCTTATGAAACTTAATGAGGATTGAAAAATGGCAAAGATGCACAGCAGAAAAAAGGGCTCTTCTCGATCCCGACCACCCACGGTTGCAAAAACACCCGCGTGGTTTGATGTATCCAAAGAAGAGCTGGAAAAGACAATCATGAAACTGCACGATAGCGGTCTTCCCACCAGCCGCATTGGTCTGACATTGAGAGACCAGTATGGAGTGCCCAGCACCAAGCTGGCATTGGGAAAGAGCATGAACAGCTTCCTGATAGAGAACAAGGCCCTACCGGATATTCCGGAGGATCTGGGCAACCTGATGAGAAAAGCTCTTCATGTCCGCAAGCATATCAAAGCTAACAAGAAGGATGTCCACAACAAGAGAGCTTTGCAGCTAACCGAAAACAAGATCAGAAGATTGGTTAAATACTATCATGACTCCGGGCGGCTGGCACCGGATTGGACCTATTCGCCCGAGACGGCTGAGATTCTCGTCTCATGAAACGGCTCGACAAGGCTGCAGAAGCTATTGCCAAGTCGATACTGCATTGCGACAGCATGCGTGTGATCTCGCATAACGACGCGGACGGGATCACATCAGCAGGGCTGATTTGCAATGCGCTCCTGCGCGCAGGAATACCTTTTCAGGCCTCGCTTCTGAAAAGGCTTGATGAATCTGTGATCAATGGTCTGACGGGACCTGTGGTATTCTGCGACATGGGCAGCGGCAAGCCGGAGCTGATCTCTCGCATCAAAGACGATTGCTTCGTTCTTGACCATCACCGTCCCGTGGGAACATTGAGCTGTATGCATCTCAATCCCCATCTCTACGGTATAGACGGGGCCTTTGAACTGTCCGCGGCGGGCACGGTATACTCCGTGGTGCGTCACATGGGCGACAATTTCGATCTGGCAGGCCTTGCGTTGGTCGGTGCCATGGGAGACCGCCAGGGCATGATTGGTGCGAACAGAACTATTCTGGAAGATGCCATTGCCAGCGGCGCCGTAGAGGTGAAACCAGGTCTGAAGATGTCCGAAGACGGTCCACTGGAAGATGTGTTTCAAAATAGCATCGAGCCTCTTCTGGACTTTACCGGCGATCCGGAAAAGACTCGCAAATTTCTGGATGATTTGAAGATAAAGGGCAATGTAGAGAGCCTGGAAAAGGACGACCTATCGAGGCTATGCACGGCCCTTACACTGAAATTGCTTATCCAAGGAAGCTTTGCCGCCGATTCTATTTTGGGAGATGTGATCCGGCTCCGGCATGAGGTGGTGGAGAACTCACTGCAGATGGTGCAGCTCCTCAACGCCTGTGGCAACAGAGATGTTCCGGGCCTTGGTCTGGCTCTATGCCTCCGGGACCGGAGCGCTTTGGGTGAAGCTCGGAAGCTGGCCCAGGAATACAAAAGCCACATCTTGCGGGAGATGAATCTACTTAGAGTGCAAAATAAGGTAATGGCGAATATTCGCTATCTGATGAGGGAAAATATGGAAGCGGGATCGATTGTATCGGGTCTCGGAATTCGATACCTATACACTGATATGCCCCTCATCACCTTGAATCACAAAGATGATATGGTTAAGATATCGGCGCGCGGAACCAAGCCGCTCATAGCCAGGGGACTGGATCTTTCTGTTGCCATGCGAAAAGCGGCAGAGGCCGTGGGAGGTACAGGTGGAGGCCATACCATTGCCAGCGGGGCCTCCATCCCGCCGGGCGCAGAGGAGAGGTTTCTGGGCCTGCTGGACGAGATAGTGGGCGAGCAGCTGCATGGAACTGCAAAAGTCGAGGCTCTTGTCTCCAGCGCACCGAGCCGCAGTGATGCGGCATGATCCGGGTCCGGCTGGTCTTCTATGGAGAGACTGCTGGGCTGGTGGCGAGTGCCATTGAGCCAGATAACCTGCCCAATATGAGTCTTCAGAGAGATACAGATCGCATTTGCCTGCAATTCTCGACCGAGAAGATAGGTACCCTGCTTTCCACAGCTGACGATCTATTGATGAACATTAAAATAGCGGAAGATACACAATCTTGCGCGGAGGAGAGATGAAATTCCACTTAGAGGCAAGCTTTCGGCTTAGCGCCGATGCCGGCAATGCAGAAGCTGCCATTTCTGATTTCTTTAGGGAAGCCGGGCCATTACTGCAGAAGGGCGCGCCCGATGGGCAAGGCGCAAAGATAACCGAGTGGAAGCTGGCCGGAAATAAAATCGATCTGGTCATTGATAGTGATCGGTTTGTGCGAGCCCATGATGCGTTGCTCAGGCTGCGCCGGCCGCTTTCTGAGCTATTGGGGAAGCAATTTCGCATCGGCGTGCGTGGCCTGGATGTGAGCCGGTTCGAGATAGAGGTTGAGTCCGAGAGAGCCATCGAGCACAAGATACCCTACGTTCGGGAGATAAAGTTCGAGAGCGGCAAGCTGCACCTTTCCTTGGATGTGGGCCCGAGCGGCACTCTGGGCCAGGCTGAGATCGAAAACCGCATACCCGATAGGATAATCAGCCTCCTGGAGGAGAAGATGCAGAGTGGCTACGGAGGCAAGACTGAGCACTGGGAGCTGCTCTGGGAAAGCCAGGCCCGCGAGCCGAAGAGCCGTCGCGACCCCACCGATGAGATGCAAAAAGCGGGATGGATCAAGCATGGCTCCAGCCGTGGCCAGTGGATCTATGGGCCGGAGGCAACGCACGTCTTCCGGACCTTCGAGCAGATCGTTTTGGAGGAGATAATCAGGCCATTAGGCTATCAAGAGATGATCTTTCCCAAGCTCGACACCTGGGACGTCTGGAAGAAGAGCGGTCACGCCCAGGGTGTTTACCCGGAGATCTATTTCGTCTGCCCGCCCAAGACCCGCGATCCTGCCTACTGGGAAGAGGTCATGGACCACTACAAGGTCACCCATGAGGTGCCTCTGGAGCTGATCAAGGATAAGATCGATCTGCCCATCGGAGGGATGTGCTACGCGCAGTGCCCCACGTTCTGGGGATTCTTGCAGGGAATGACTCTGCCCGGGAGTGAGCTGCCCATCACGGTCTTCGATCGCTCCGGCACGAGCCACCGCTATGAGTCCGGCGGAATTCACGGCATCGAGCGCGTGGACGAGTTCCACAGAATTGAGATCGTCTGGCTGGGGACCAAAGCCCAGGCCCTGGAGGAAGCGGAGAAGCTGAAGAGCTGCTACAAGCATATCTTCGAGGACATCTTGGAGCTGCACTGGAGGACGGCTTGGGTCACGCCCTGGTTTATGGCGCAGGAGGGAAAGACCGGCCTCTCAGAGATGTCTGGCGCAGGCACAGTGGACTATGAAGCCGTCTTGCCCTACAATGGAAACTGGATAGAGTTTCAGAATCTATCCGTGAACGGGGAGAAGTATCCCAAGGGCTTCACTGTAAAAGCACAATCAGGAGATGCCCTCTGGTCTGGCTGCAGCGGCGTGGGCCTGGAACGCTGGGCTTCGGCATTCTTGAGCCAGAAGGGCCTCGACCCTGAGAACTGGCCCGCAGAGTTTCGCCAACGCTTCGGGGAGATGCCCAAAGGGATCAGATTCCTCTGATCCGAATTGGTATTCTTTCCCTTTTTTTAATTTAAAAATCTTTAAGTACTAATATTACATATTACGTGATATGAAATTTCGAAATGCTTCGGTGATTTTAATGCTGGCCGTGTTGCTGCTGGCCAACAGTGCTGCCGCTACAAAATGCGTAATTTATGTTACAGATGAACACAAGATGACGATCAATAATGCGAGAATATATCTTGACAATTCATCGCTGCCAATTGGCACGACCGCTTATAATTCCGGATTGGGAAGAAATGCCTGGGTCGGCGACATCAGTCAATCGGGCGAGCACACACTAACTGCGAAATGGGTGCAAGCGAGACCAAATGTTATCTATCACCAAGGGTCAGCGACGGTCGATATTGCAGGAAATTCCACGATGCGCATAACCATAGCGACACACAAAGTATGATTTTCGAAAGAGGATTTCGCTCGCTCCTGGAGTCGTGCGACCTCCGCCTCCGTAGTGCCATCCGGTAGATGCACCTCCTGGTGGGCGGCCTGATGTTGGATGAGGACGGCATCCCGGATCAGGGCATTCTTTTCCGCCATCTCCCCTTCACGGGCCGCCCGAGCAGGGCTAACACGGGGACTGGCAATCCTTTAAATGCCAGGCGGCTCCCAACAATAAGCAGATGATTCCCTTCGAGTACCTGGAGCATACCGCTGACGTGAAGTTTCGCGCTTACGGTGTGACTCCGGAAGAGATGCTCTCCAATGCCGCAGCCGCTCTCTTCAAGACCATGGTGGACCCGGCCACGGTGCAGATCCTGGAGACCTGGATGGTAGTGCTGGAGGCTCCGGAGCTGGAGGATCTGGCTTACCAATGGCTCTCGGAGATCGTGTTCCTCTTTGAGACTGAGTCGGCGGTATTCGCCTCCTTCAGGGTTCAGCTCCGTCAGAACGGGTCCTGGAAGCTTGCGGCTGAAATTGGCGGCGAGAGAATAGACCTCAAGAGACATTCCTTCGAGAACGAGGTCAAAGCCATCACTATGCACCAGTTTCAGATAAAGAAGAACGAGAAGAGCGATCTCTGGTGCATCCAGGTGATTTTGGACGTGTGATTATGGCAGACATCAATAAGATCGACGATAATATTTATGAGGTGCCCATCGGCTACCGGCCGGGCATGCGTGTGCCGGGGCGAATCTTTGTCTCCGAGGCGCTGCGCGCGATGGTGGAGCCGGGAACAGTAGATCAGGTGGCCAATGTAGCCACCCTGCCTGGCATTGTCAAATACTCCATGGCCATGCCCGATGCTCATCTGGGCTACGGCTTTCCCATCGGCGGAGTGGCGGCTTTTCAAGAAGATGGCGGCATCATCAGCCCTGGTGGCGTGGGCTTTGACATCAACTGCGGCGTGCGTCTTCTCCGCACCGACCTGGACTCAACGCTGGTGCAGCCGCTCATCAACACCTTGATAGATGCGCTCTTTGAGGCCATACCATCCGGACTCGGCGCCACCGGCCGGCTGCAAGCCAGCGATCAGCAGCTCACCGAGGCCTTTATCTCTGGGTCCAAGTGGGCCGTGGAGCAGGGCTACGGTGTGGAAGCAGACGTGACTCACTGTGAAGAGAACGGCCACATGGAAGGTGCAGATCCGGCCCAGGTGAGCGCAAAGGCCCGCAAGAGAGGCCGCCCTCAGCTGGGGACCCTGGGCAGCGGCAACCACTTCCTGGAGATCCAGCGAGTGGAAGAGATTTTTGACGAGGAAAAGGCAAAGCAGTTCGGCCTATTCAAAGGCCAGATTACGATCATGATCCACTGCGGCTCACGGGGGGCCGGCCACCAGATATGCACCGATCATCTGGAGGTCTTGAACCAGGCGGTGAAAAAGTACAATATCGAGATTCCAGACAAGCAGCTTGCCTGCGCGCCATTAGGCTCTCCGGAGGCGGAGCGTTACTTTGGAGGAATGGTCTGCGCCGCCAACTACGCCTGGGCCAACCGGCATATCATCGCCCACTGGACGCGAGAGGTCTTTGAAAGGTACTTCCCCGAGGCATCGCTGGATCTGGTATACGACGTGGCTCACAACGTGGCCAAGATCGAGGAGCATGATGTGGATGGCCAGCGCATGCGCCTCTACGTGCACCGCAAGGGCGCGACCCGGGCCTTTGGTCCCAGCCGCAAAGAGGTGCCGGCGACCTACAGAAGCGTGGGCCAGCCTGTGCTCATTCCGGGAAGCATGGGAACGGCTTCTTATGTTCTATGCGGCAATGACAATGCTCTGAATGTTTCTTTCGGCTCCGCCTGCCATGGTGCAGGCCGGGTCATGAGCCGAAGCCGGGCCACCAGATTGTTCAACGGCAAAGACGTGAAGGCTGCTTTGAATCTGCAGGGAATCGTGGTCAAGGCCACATCGCCTGCCATGCTGGCAGAAGAGGCTCCCCAGGTCTACAAGCCCTCCGGAGATGTGGTGGACGTGGTGCACAACCTCAAAATCGCCACAAAAGTCGCCAAGCTTGTGCCCATCGGAGTATCCAAGGGATGAATCTGCGGGTCGTCCTGGTCGAGCCGCTGTACGAAGGCAATGTGGGCTCCGTGGCCCGGGCCATGAAGAACTTCGGCTTTCATGATCTGGCGATGGTCAACCCGTGCAAGATCGAGGACTATGGCTCCGCCATGGCCTCACATGCCAGGGACGTACTGCAGATGTCTAAGAGCTTCTCATCTCTGCAGGAGGCCCTGGAGGGCGCCAACCTGGTGGTGGGCACAACCGGCAAGAGATTGGAGACGGAGCAGCACCACCTGCGACTGCATCTGCGCGTGCCGTGCTTTACACCCGCAGAGCTGGCAGCGAAGCTGAACGGAAAAGATGGGACTGTAGCGCTGCTGCTGGGCAGGGAGGACTGCGGCCTCAACAGTGAGGAGCTGGCCATCTGCGATATGGTGGTCTCCATCCCCACCAGCGGCGAGTATCCGGTCATGAACCTCTCTCATGCGGCTGCAATCCTGTTCTATGAGCTCTCCGCATCTGAGTCAGGAGCCACGGAAATGGCCAGCCGGCAAAGCCTCAATCTACTCCAAGCAGGGGCGAATTCGCTGCTCCTGGACGTCTGCTACCCCGATCATAAGGCGGATTTTGCAGATCTGATGCTGCGGCGCATCTTCGGCAGGGCCGAGCTGACGGAAAGGGAAGCGCGCAGCCTTTTGGGCATTATAAAGAGAATTCGCTGGAGGATAACTCACGGCCAGGAAAATGGGATGGGGGCGGAAGATAATGCCTAGGGGCAACTCTCAAAAGGCTTTAAATATTGGACAGAGATAGAGATATCTTACTAAGGGCTAGTTATATGGAAGAGATTGCAGAACCTCGCGAATTCATTAAAGATCTGTTGCCGTACGGTGGAGCTGTGAATATTCGCGGCGAAATTGTCTGGCGAATCACTAAGGAAGTGCACGAGGCAATGAAGACCAGAGTTTTAAGTCTCTTCGAAAACGATGATTAGATTAGCAGTCGACTCTAATATCTTTTTCTTTTCTCTAAAATCCCATCGCAGAGATGTTAATCCCAGAGATGTAGAACGTCTACTGAGAAAACTAAGTGGCGATCCAAGGGTGGAGCTCTTCGTGCCTATCACAGTCTTGGGTGAGAGCGTAATTGAAAGCCTGTTGGGCGAGGGCGGCGGTGAACACGACCTAAGTGAGCTTTACCGGTTGATCGGTCTTTGGGGTGCCTTAGATCTCTTGTTTCTCTATCCAAACGATGTTGTCGCAGCCGTATGTTATCAGTTGTCGAAAAGAAAAGAGGAAAGAGATGACTTCAGGCTAAATGATACCGATCTGGTCCACTTGGGATATGCCCTGGCGCATGAAATGGATTATTTCCTGACAGAGGATAAAGCTTTGAAGCATGTCGAACCCTATATTCCCAAGAAAGCAAAGCTTCAGGTAATTGGGCTGGAAGATGTTAGAAATATAACTTAGAGGTTGTCTTCTACGGTTTGCCGGAGCAGGCATGAGCCTCGGATTTGCTAATGGTTAAGGCTTAGGGACAATTCTAAGGAAGCCTCCCGGAGGGCTGCGAAAGCTGCATATCCTTGATGTATCTGATCTAATGCTCGGGAATCCATCTCAACTTCTGGATGATTACGGCTTCTGCATTCTCAATCAGTGTGATGCTCTGCGCCCTATGTCTGCCGCTCTTTACAATAACTACTGGCCCCGTTATCTTTCGGGACTCCGCGTAGATCTTTGCTCCGTGCAACGCATCGCCCTCTTCGTAGCCATCCATCAAACAGCCTCCAGACGGCCCTCTTTCTTCAGCTCGGAAGTAATCCGGCGCACCAGGTCAAAATCCAGCTCCAGATCTTGAGAGATCTCATCAGGATAAGCTTCATGTTTTCTCTGGAAGTATCCTATGATCTCCTTTTTTGCCGTCTCATAATCGACGTTCCGGCATTTTATCACCTTTATGGCAGCCAGCTTGTTACGGATTGCTTCTCGCACGAAGTCCGATGCGTTGAGGTAGACACCGGCATCAATCAGATCTTGTATCTGCGCGAGCTCGCTCTGCGTGATCTTCGATCCGATAACACATCCATGAGATTCCTTCGGTCTTGCTGCGCCAGCCATACGTTAAACTGGGTTAACTTCGATTAAAAAACTTTTGCCCCTGAGATTTGATTTTGTCACGCTTGGGCTCGGATAAGATTGATTGCTAGGAGACTATATTTTAAAATTGTTTGTGTGTAAATTATTAACCTCATGATATTAGTGCCATATCGCGTGCTCGTCTTGCATTATTGAAGAAGCTCATTTCCCGTTTTCGTAGACTCTCTCCGCCCTTTCGCATATCTCATCCCAGTCGTACTTTCTCGCCATCTCTATGCACTGCCCTCGCATGTCATCCCCCTTTTGAAGCGCCCGGCAAAGCCCCTCTCCCAGATCTTCCACTGTGGGCTCGCAGACTATTCCCGTCTGCTCTGTAACAAGATCCATCACTGCATTCATTCTGTGCTTCACCGTGACCACGGGCAGACCGCAGGCGTTTGCCTCCAGGGCCGCCATGCCGAAGCCCTCTCTTGTGGACGGCGAGGCGAATAATCGAGAGGATTTCATGAGCGCCAGGGCATCACTGTAATTCTCCAGAAAGCCGCAAAACTCAATATTCTTTTCCAGTCCTCTCTCGCGAACCAGGGATTTCAGAGCTGAATTCTCCGGACCGTCTCCGATTATCAGGGCTTTAACGTCCGGAATTTCCGACTTCACCATTTCCAATGCCTGGATGAGAAGGTCCACGTTCTTGTGCCGAACAAGCCTTCCGGCACAAATTATATCCGACTGCTTCTCTGAGGGTATTATCCGCTCAATTTTCTGCCAGTCGATGCCGTTTGGCACAACCTGTACCGCCTTTGCTCCCAGCCTTTCCAGATCCCTTTGTGTCCTCTCCGAGACGGCGATGTTCTTATCCGTTAGCCTGGATGCTGCCTTTTCAATATACTTGCCAAAGGCGCCTTTCCTTCCCATGTACTCGTACCAGTAGTCTCCCCAGACCTCATGCCAGGTGATGAACAAATCCCGCCTATTGACGCTCGCAAGGAGCTTTGCCGAGAAGCAGGAGAGATACGGGAAGTTCTGGCAATCGACGATCTCGCATTCTACTCCGGCGGATAGTACCTTGCCTGCAAAGTAGGCCGCCTCCGTCATCGATCTCTTGCCGCCGGAGTAAAGCGGCATGGGTTGGCAGATGCCGTGCAGGTGCACGCCATCTATTTGGATATCGTTCTCTCCCTCCCACCACTTCATGCCATAGCAGTGGACCGCGTGGCCGCGCGCAGCCATCCTTTGCGAGAGCTCATAAATCCTCTTCTCGGCGCCACCCTTCACCCAGGGATAGACTGCATCATAGAGGTAGGCGATCTCCAACTTCAAACACCTTCAACCTTCAGTCGTCCTGATGGCCGTTGCATAGCAAGAGCAGGCTGATGAACATTCCCGAGAAGATTGTCTGGATTCCGAGGATTGATAAGATCATGGCGATCATGGCATTCTGGGCGGCATCCAGTGCCCCAAAGCCCGATCCCCCCCATCTCAAGAGGACGCTCAAACCAAGAGTAACGCCTGCTGCAAGCAGTACCACCCCTAAAGTCAGCTCTTTTTCCAGGGAATGGTAGCTTATCAGTTTTTTGATTCTCCCGGGGCTGGAGAGACCATATGTGACGCCAAATGCACCAAAATAGAGTCCCGCCAAGAGCATCTGATACCCTATGATGAGCAAGAGGCCGCCAAGGATCAGAGAATGCATCCTCGATCCACCTTGCAGATATACACCTACCGCCAGGACCAGCCCAAAAACAAGAGCCAGCAGCCCGGGAAAGAGCAGGAAAGGCACCGGACGGTAGAGCATCATAAAACGCAGGTGTCTCCAGCCGTCAGTAAAGGAATGAAGCTTGGAATTCCCTTTGCGCGGCCGATACGTGATTGGAACTTCAGCGATTCTCAGACCCTTGGAAGAGGCTTCGATCACCATCTCCGAAGCGAATTCCATTCCACCCGACCTGAGCCGTAGCTTTTTCAGTCCTTCGCGTGTGATGGCACGCAGTCCGCAATGGGCATCCGAGATGCCGGCAGAAAAGAGCTGATTCAGCACCCAGGTGAGGATCGGGTTTCCAATATAGCGATGGAGGGCGGGCATTGCCCCGGGAAGAATCTCTCCTTTCAGCCTTGATCCGATCACCATGTCGTAGTTGCCGCTTTTCAGGAGGACCAGCATATCCTGGATGGCTTCAGGATCGTAAGTCAGATCGCCGTCCATGAGAACGACATAATCCCCTCGCGCCTCCCCAAATCCAGCCAGATAGGCATTTCCGTATCCCAGTTTTTCGGGCCGGATAACTCTGGCGCCAGAGGATGCGGCAATATTTGGAGTTTGGTCGCTCGAGCTGTCTGAAACTATGACCTCTCCCACGAGACCGCTCTTCGCGAAGGCCAGTTGAGCTTTCTGTATGCATTCGCAGATGGTCTCGGCTTCGTTTTTGGTGGGGATAATCAGGCTGATCTCGGGCACAATTCATAGCGACGGCGGTTTCATCTGTTAAGCCTTTCCTTAGCAGAAGGTGCTTGACCCTGGGCAGAGGTGGCCGAATGCGGCAAACGATGAGAATCCGGTCTCATGCGCCCTTTTCAAAGAGGAAAATGGCGGCGGCGAACCTGCGCAGCAAGCTGCGGTTTAATCATTTTAAAATAGAATCAGAGCGTCTCAGGCTCGACTTCATGCTTGAAGGAGAGCCTGACCCGGGCCCGGTACTCCATGACACTTCCATCAGCAAGGTTTGTGTCCAGCTTCACGACCTCGGCGATCCTCATGTTTGTCAGCTTCTTGTCTGCGGTTTCCATTGCAGTCTTGACGGCTTCTTCCCAGCTTTTTGTTGAGGTTCCCACTAACTCGATAGCTTCGTAGGCGCTGTTGCCAATTGGGCTTTCCATGCTAATAAAAGGCGCTTTTACTTGATATATCTTGTCCGGTAAAACCGTTTCCCCAGTACCTGGACGTCATCCGCCGGGAAAGAAAAAGCTGAAAAAAGGGGATTTGCGATTTTTCACTCAGCAGTCTCCTCTTTTACTTCCTCAGGTTCTGCGGTCTTTGCTTCCTCAGGTTCTGCGGTCTTTGCATCATCGACTTCTACCTTTCGAGCTTCCTTCTTCGGACCTCTGCCCATAGTCACCAGGGACGCTTTAGCCTGAATCCTGGCCAGAGGATAATCGTCCTTGGCCACCTTCTCCAGGGCCACAATGGCTCGGTTGTCCTTCAGCTCACCGACTATCCAGGCAGCGCCTGCTCGCACGTCCTTGTCCGCGTCTCCCAGGGCCTGGATTATGCGATCCGAGACCTGCTTTCCGTATGCTGCGATGGCCACCATGGCATTGCTCTTGACCAGGTACTCTTCGTCCTTAAGGGCATCAATGAGAGCCTCCAGGGACTCAGAGGCCTCGCGTTTGGAGAGGAGGATGATGGCGTTGGAGCGCACCAGCATGTGCTTGTCCTTGGTAGCTGCGATCAGCTTCTCTGTGGACCAGCTCGGATCGGGGAGCACCGCGGGCATGGAAGGCGCTTCTGCGCCACAGGTCGGACAGGCTTCCTCCATCATGGAACGGGTAACTATGGGGGCCGCGTTGTCCTCGCTTTTCTTCTCTTCAGTCGTAATCTCATCTGCTTTCTTTTCTTCTTCCATGCCATTTTCTTTTGCGGCTATTCTACTTCAGCTTTTCCCAAAGAAAAGGCCTTTCTATTTGCATCCAGGTACTTGGATGGCACCACATCGCAAAGTGCCCCCAGGATGAGCTCCTCCTTCAGTGGAATATACCTCGCCAGAGCCCCGAGCATTACCACATTCATGGCCTGGGCTGTGCCCGCCTTCTTCGCTATTGCCGTGGCGTCCATGGGCACCGCCCTCCGGCAAAGACCCTCAAAGGGGGCGAGAATCTCTTCCAGCGGGGGGTAGCGAGCCGCGCCTGTGGTCACGGTAACCGGTAGTACCGGCCTGGTGTTGATCAGAGCCACTCCATTTGGAGAAAGGAAGTGGGCGAAGCGCAGGGCTTCCGCCGGCTCCAGGGCTACCAACACATCCGCTCCGCCGGAGGCGACCATGGGACTGAAGCGGCATCCTATGCGGGTATGATTGATCACACTGCCTCCTCTCTGGGCCATGCCGTGCGTTTCAGCTCCGCGCACAGGTTTTCCGGCCATAACTCCGGCCCGGCCGATAACATCCGAGATCAGTATGACTCCCTGCCCACCCACACCTACGATTACTATGTCGCATTCAGATGTCCTCATCTTCTCACCTCCTGGATGCTGGAGCCGGGACAGATCTCGGCACAGACCCCGCAGCCGGTGCATAGATTATTTATCTTTGCCTTATCGCCTTCGAATTCTATAGCAGGGCAGCCAAAGTCCACGCAGATCCCGCATCCCTGGCATTCCTCGCCGACCTGGAAGGCCCTGGGGCGGGCTCCGCTCCTGCGGGCTTTGATCACACAGGGTTGTCTCGCGATGACTACAGACAGACCGGGAAACTCCTTCGCTCTCTGGAAGCATTGGAGAGTCTTTTCCAGATCATACGGGTCGACGACCTCCACCTGGCCGGCGCCCAATGCTCTTGCCAGCGCTTCCAATGAGACCAGGACCGTCGATTCTCCAGTGGCTGTCACTCCCGTGCCCGGATGGGGCTGATGGCCGGTCATGGCCGTGGTGCTGTTGTCAAGGATGGCCACGGTAATTCTTGCCCTGTTGTAGGCCGCGTTCAAGAGTCCCGTCATGCCCCCATGCAAGAATGTCGAGTCGCCCAAACTGCAACAGATGCCTTCCGTCTCCCCGCCGAATCTGATGCCGCTGGCAAGCGTTATGCTCGCGCCCATGCACAGACACGTGTCCACCGTCCCCATGCCTACGGCCATGGTGTAGCAGCCGATGTCGCTCGGATAGACTGCCTTCTTGCCGAAGACCTTTCGCATGGCATAAAAGGTGGCACGGTGGCTGCAGCCTGGACAAAGCGCAGGAGGCCGGGGTGGCAGGATCCCGGCGGCAGTGTTCGGCAATGCCGCCTTTTCCTGAATGCCCTGCATACGGGCTATGGCGTTTCGAACCCGCAAGAAGTCGAGTTCTCCCTCGCGGGAGATAGACTCATTCTTCCCCAGGATCTCGACCGCCGGATTGACAATCCTTGCCAGCCTCTCCACCTGTTCTTCCACTACCGGCTCCAGCTCCTCCGCAACCATGACCCGTGTGACATGCTCCAGCATGCTGCAAATCATCTTTGCGGGCACGGGATAGGTTCCTATGCGAAGCATTGAGACCTCCAGGTCCAGATCCCTGATGGCCTCCTCGGCGTACAGTCCTGCGATTCCTGAGGCGATGATTCCCACGTTCCCTCGCAGGGTGAGCTTATTCCAGGGAGCTGTCTCCAGGGCTTCTTCGATGGCCTTCTGTTTTGCGATCAGCTCAGTGTGCAGCGCCCGGGCGTGCACAGGCAGAGCAACACGTCGCGCAGGATTCTTGACAAACTGCCCTCCTGCACGAACGGGCGGAATCGCACCCGTTTCCACGTCCGCCCGGGCATGAGAGACGCGCGTGGTGGGCCTGAGCATGACAGGGATATTGAACTTCTCAGAAAGCTCAAAGCCATAGATCGTCATATCTTTTGCTTCCTCTGGGTCGCCGGGGTCCAGGCATGGCACTGATGCGAATTGGGCGTAGCGTCGTGAATCCTGCTCATTCTGAGAGGAATGGCAGAAAGGATCATCGGCACAGATCAAAAGCAGTCCCGCGCCCACGCCAAGGTAGGCCAGGGTCATAAAGGGGTCTGCAGCCACATTCAGACCCACATGCTTCATGGTTGCTACTGCGCGTGTGCCCGTCCAGGAGGCACCCGCCGCCACCTCCAGGGCCACTTTCTCGTTCACGGACCATTCCACATGCATAGATCGGTCGCCTTTGAGGTCCACAAGCGTCTCGATGATCTCTGAGGAGGGTGTACCGGGGTAGCCGGCAGCGAGCCCTACCCCCGCCTCCAGGAGTCCTCTGGCAATTGCTGCGTTTCCGAGGAGATATTCTCTCACAAACAACCATCCTTTAATATATTTTGAATATATTCTTTCTCTAGAAAGATTAATGCCCTTCTCTCTGATAACCGTTTTGATGCGCCTTCTCCAGTTGGTCGCGACCGGGGTTGATTGAACTGATGGCCCTGCCGAGAGATCACAAAATTAATTAACTCCCAGGATTGGTCTCACCTATTATGGTCGAGTGGCAATCCGATTCAGTGGGGTCGATTTACAACTATCTGCCGCCAGGCTGCCTGATCTGCCGGCAGGGGGCGGGACTGGTGCTCTTCGTTACGGGAAGGTGCGAGCGCAGCTGTTTCTACTGCCCCATCTCCGAGGAGCGGAGGGGCCAAGACGTCGTATTTGCGGATGAGCAACCGGTGCAAAAGATGGAGGATATCCTGGAAGAAGCCCGGGCAATTGGTGCCCTGGGGACGGGAATCACCGGCGGAGAACCCCTTCTGAGGCTGGACTATGTCCTGGAATGCGTCACTGCTTTGAAGCTGGAGTTCGGGCCGGAGCACCACATTCACCTCTATTCCGGAATTCTTCCCAAAAAAGGTGTTTTAGAGAAGCTAAAGCAGGCCGGTCTGGATGAGATCCGCTTTCATCCGCCTGTCTCGGAATGGTCCAATCCTGCCGGCCTGAAGGAAGCCCTGCAGGAGGCCAAAGCCAGTGGACTGGAGGCGGGAGTGGAGATACCCGCCCTCTGGTCTGCGCCAAAGATCGTTGAGGCCGTGCGGGATGCGGATGCCTTTCTGAACCTCAATGAGCTGGAGTTCTCTGAGACAAACTTCGCCGGCCTTATTGATGCAGGTTTCTTGCCGGAGGATCTTGGATGCGCGGCCAACGGCAGCGAAGATGTTGCTAAAGAGCACTTTCTCAAAGAGGGCATCAAAGTGCACTTCTGTCCCTCTCGCTTCAAGGACGCAGTGCAGCTAAGGGAGCGATTGCGGCGCAGGGCAGATCACACGGCTCGTCCCTTTGATTATGTGAGCTCTGAGGGCACCATAATTCACGGCATAATCGAAGGCGATCTGGAAAAGGCTCTGCAGATTCTTGGGGATCTGGAGGTTCCTGTGGAGATGTATTCCTGTCGGGATGGCAAGATAGATATCGCCGCTTCCATCTTGGAGGACATATCGGAAGAACTGAAGTGCGCAAGATGTATTCTCAGTATAATTGAGAAGTATCCTCTAGAGAACGGGCTGGTCGTAGATAGAATACCTTTATAATCCTTAAATTCATTCTTTCAGGGCGGTGATTTTGCCGGATGGAGAGCGCAGAAGAACGAATCCAGGAGAGACTCAGAAATTATCTTAAGCGGGACGGTATAGGAATCCGGAAGGCCGTCTTAAAGCTGTTTTTAAGCGATGGGGCTTACACCACTGAGGACGTCTTCACGTACCTCGCGAAGGAGGGTTTTGACGTCAGCTACCGCGGTGTTTCGGCTATGGTGGGGCTTATGAATACTCGCCTGGGCATTCTGAGCATTGATGTTTCCGGAGACCATAACGTCTATTCCCTCAAGGGGGACCACAAGGGCGTGGTGAGGTCCGTTCTAGAGAACTATTAATCAGCTAGATTATCGATCTGGTGGCATCGATATCTAAATAATCCCGGCGCTATTTGTTGTGATGTTGCGAGGCCGTGATGGACGGCCCGTCTCTAAAAACATCAAAACTCTCAGTTGGGCGGCTCGCCTCTTTTCATTCTCTTCATGTACTTATTCAGGAAAACCTCTGCCATGAGATTTATTCCTGTAAGAGCCGCGTGTTCCAATGGGCTCGCTGTCATTCTCTCGCTGTAGAGACGGTGCAGTTTCTTGAGGTGCCGGAGGTTATAATCCAGACACAATCCCACCAGCTGCCAGTGCTCAGGCAGAGCGTCCTGCTTACTAAAACCTCTTGTGCCGCCTAGCTTTGTATCGGCGATGGTGGTGAAGAAGAGTGGAAGAATGAGTCCGGTATAGTTCATCAGAGACTCCACTAGCTCTGTAGTCTGGATGACATCCTCTCTGCCCTCTCCCGGCAGACCCAGGACGAGGCTGGCGACGGGAAGCCATGACTCCTCCTCGAAGAGACGATAGCAATCCCTCACAATCTCAGGCCAGTTTCCGGTCTTTCCCGGAAGTGCTTTGCGCGGCATATGCATATCCAGTATGCGGCAGCTCCCTGTCTCAATGCCGATCCAGGCCGACATGTGATTCTGATCGGAGCCGACGCCTACAATTCTCGAGATCTTGCGCAAGAGCCCCTGGTTATGATGGATTGCAGCCAGGCTCAAGTGCGAGACGTCCATGGTCTTTGGCCCGAGCTGTTTTACGGCAGACACCAGCTTCAGCACCTTTTCCTCATTGGAATTCATCCCGCCCGAGCCGTAAGAGAAGAAATCCTCGCTGTGAAGTATGATGTCCCTCTGGCCTGCGGCCAGGTTTACTCGCACATCTTCCAAGATATTTTTCAGAGGCCGGTGGCGCATGGTGCGCATAGCTGGCGAGCAGAAGGCGCACCCTCTCCAGCAGCCTCTGCCGATCTCTACGATGCCCCCAATGGTAGCTCCACGGTTCGTTGGAATCCGCTCTCCGGGGACCGCTGTCCCCCTGATCACATTTGGAACAGCCTCTTTGCGTATGATCTTACGGCATATCTCGGGAAAATCGCTCTCCCCTTCGCCGAGGTAGATGTGGTCGACGCCCACGTCTTCGCCCATCACCTCCCAGGCGCCGTTGCCTCCTACTACTATCTTGGGACGGTGCCTCCTTATGAGTGGGTGGCGAACAAGTTCCAGAAACTTGGAACGGTTGAAAGGCGGGCCGCGGCCTATAATCTCCTCTATTTCACGAAACGCTATCTTTCCCATGGGGTCGTCATGAGTTATCCCCACGATCTCCGTTTCCGGGCCGATGGCCCTGTCCAGGTGATCGGGATGGGCCACAATCACCTCCTCTCTGGAGAAGCCCGCATCCAGCAATGATGCCTCCACTTTTCTCATGCCGCAGGGGGCATAGGCAGCGGAGCCGTCCTCAAATGCGGGCACGGGCGGGCAGAAAAGTTTCTGGAATATCCAGTCAGGCAGCATAGCTCTCGGCATGATTGCGGCAAAGCCGAGCATCACACCGCCGTGATAGCTGCTCATCATGGTGGAGTCGCTGGTGAGAACAATTCTCTTGCCTGGCATCTGTTGCATCTGATCGGCTCCTTTTTGGTTAAGGCAGATAACGTTGTTGGACACGAAAAGCCCAATAAGTTTTTATCGGATTGCCGACTTTTGAGCCAATGTGCAAGAGAAGTCGTTATCGGAGATCAACGAACGCATTCGCGACGGCTCGGCCCGCGTCGTAACCGCAGAGGAGATGCCAGACCTTGTGGACGAGCTGGGACCTGCCGGAGCGGTGCGCGAGGTGGATGTAGTAACCACTGGAACCTTCGGGGCCATGTGCTCCTCAGGGGTCTTTCTCAATCTTGGCCATAGCGACCCACCCATAAAGATTGCCCGAGCTATGCTCAACAAGGTGGAGGCTTATGGCGGCGTCGCCGCAGTCGATCTCTTCCTTGGAGCAACGCAGCCTTCAGAGGATAGAGGAATCGAGTATGGTGGTGCCCACGTCATGGAAGATCTGGTATCCGGAAAGCAGATCGAGGTTGAAGCCCAGGGAGCCCCCACGGACTGCTATCCCCAGAGGGAACTGGAAACCTGTCTGCGTCTGGAGGACTTCAACCAGGCTATCATGGTCAATCCTCGCAACGCTTATCAGCGGTACAATGCAGCCACCAATTCATCCGATCGGACGATGTATACCTACATGGGGACACTTCTTCCGGGCTTTGGCAATATTCACTATAGCGGTGCGGGAGTGCTCTCGCCCATATCCAATGATCCAAACTTCGAGGCCATCGGCATCGGCACACGCATCTTTCTCGGCGGAGCACAGGGCTATGTCATTGGTCCCGGCACGCAGCATAATCCCCAAAATAACTTCTCCACGCTCATGGTCACGGGTGACATGAAGAAGATGAGCAACCGTTTTCTGCGGGCGGCAACGTTTCATAAATACGGCCCCAGTCTGTATCTGGGGGTAGGAATTCCCATACCGATCCTGAATGAGAAGCTTGCCAGGAGCACTGCAATAAGAGATAGAGATATCACCGTTCCTGTAGTGGATTACGGCATTCCGCGCCGGGACCGTCCTTCCCTCCGAATGGTCAGTTACGAGGATCTGAAGTCGGGAACGATCGAATTGAATGGGAAGGAGGTCGCCAGCTCTTCCCTCTCCAGCTTCCAGATGGCAAGGGAGGTTGCCCGGACTCTAAAGGAAGAAGTAGAGAAGGGCGAGTTTCTGCTCAGTCAGGCAGTTGAGCCTCTATCTGGTGTGGGCAGTGCCAGGCCCATGAAGCAGACCAAGCAGTCGCCGAACGTGGGAGACGTCATGAGCCGCGATGTGGTCACGGTTCTGGAGGACATACCTGTGGAGAAAGCGGCCAAGCTGATTGTAAGCGGCAGCTTCGATCATCTGCCGGTTGTATCCAAGGATGGACGGCTGATGGGTATTATCACCGCCTGGGATATATCCAAAGCAGTGGCCAGCGGCAAGCCATCACGTATTGCAGAGATCATGACCCGGCGAGTTCATTCTGCTCGATTGGATGAGCCAATTGAGCTTGCTGCTCGAACTCTGGATACGCATAGCATTTCGGCGTTGCCTGTGGTGGATAAAGAGGATAAGGTGATCGGAATGATTACCAGCAATCATCTTTCCCGGCTTTTTGCACGGAGGCGGTAGAAATGAAACTGATGCTTCACGTTGCCCCAGGTATCGTGCGCTATCCACTCATCGCCTCGGTCATTCTGGAGACCTCGGCCCTGGTGAATATAGAGAGGGCCAGCATCGATGCCGTGAGCGGGGAGATCGTTCTGGAAGTTCCCACTGAGAAGTGCGTGGAGGTAAAGGAGGCCTTCGAGAGGCGGGGCGTAAGGGTCGTGCCCCTGGAAATACCTGTCATCAGGGACGAGAATGAATGTGTCCACTGTGGGGCATGTGTCTCCATTTGTCCCACGAGGACCTTTCGTTTTGAGGATTGGCGCGTTGTTGCCGATTCGGGTAAGTGCATTCAGTGCGGAGCCTGTGTCATGGGATGCCCCCAGCGTGCATTGAAGCTGGTACTGAAGTAGCTTCGGGGTCCTCCGGGGCCAATCCCTCGATCATGCAAATGATCTCCAGTTTTTGACCCGAATCTGCAGGCTTCGGGTTTGTATATATCGGATCGATTTCTTATTTAAACAATATTGATTTTTTTATGTTAGGTAGTTAACATTCAAAAGAAATCGAAGAATTTATATGTACGGACAGTTTATACAGATAGAATAAGTTAGTGTTAATATTCAGGTAGTTTTAGGGGGAATAAGTGCTGATTGATCTCGATGGTCTCACAGATGTGAAGAATTTTGGTTTTCTTTCCTGCATACGTTTCTTCTCCGAGCCATCTGATTCTCATACAGTCACTCGAAGATATCTTCTTGACTTTTTCTTCATTGTACCTGTTATCGGGAGGTGGAAATAAATGTCTGCTGACCGCATTGTCACCTGCCTCGGGTCTTTTGCCGAGATCCTTTCTGACCCGGGCGGATATGAACCGGAGCGGCTGAAGAGCCTCTCCAGAAATGTGCCCGATATAATCTCCTCTTTCATCGAGGCCATCCTCGCATCGGATGAAGATATTATGCAGGAAAAGCTTGTTGAGCTGGCCGACTATGCCACTCACATCAACAGCTTTCAGGCCTGGTTCAACCTGGGCTTTTTGGCCCAGCGCTTGTTCTTTCATCAGGCCGCCATCGAATATTATGAGAAGAGTGCAAGCCTGGCTCGTGTCCAGGGAGACGATGAGAATGTCTCGCGTGTTTTGTTCCGCCTTGGGAGCCTGTACGGTGAAGAAGAAGACTGGAATCGCGCTTGCGAGTGTTATGAAAAGGCTTTGCTGGCACTAAAAGGTTGCGAAAAATCCTCTCTTATGCGGCCGATTTTGGGAAATCTCGGCAGCATCTATCGCCTGCAAGGAGAGTATCATCAGGCAGCCAGCTGCTATTCTCGGGTCCTGGATGTGCTCGACTCTGATGACCGAATTGGCCGTGCAGATGCGCTCGACAATTTGGGAGACCTATACCAGATGACGGGAGACCTTTCCAGGGCCGAGGAATGCTATCACAAGTGCCTGAGTGAGCGGGAGTTGGCCCACGATTTAAATGGCACAGCCAAAGCTCTGGCCGCCCTATCTTCGATTTATCAGCTAACCGGTAATGGCAAACGAGCAGAAAGCTGCCTGGAGGCTGCCCGTCATCATCTGGACGATCTGGATGATAAGGCAGGCTCGGCCGGGATGCAAAACCGCTTAGGCGATATGTACTTCCAGGAAGGCAGGTTCAGAGAAGCCCTGGATAGCTATGAGAAATGTACATTGGCCTTGCAGGAAAGCGATCCGTCTCTGGCTTCCCAGGCGCTCTGCCGCATGGCTCAATGCTTCCTGGAGCAGGGCGAATTGATCCCGGCAGAAGACCATTTGCAGAGGAGCATCGCAATCATGGAGGGTCTGGGCGATTCGTGTGCCATGGCCGATGCGCTCCTCCTATTGGCGGGCGTCCACCGTCGACAGGATCTCACGGAGGAAGCATTGCTGTGCTCTCGGCATTGTCTGGAGATCAAGGAGCAACTGAAGGATCGCAGTGGTGTTGTAGCCGCGCTTAATTATGTGGGGCTGATCCAGATCGAGCGCCAAGATTTTGCGATGGCCGAAGAGTGCTACCAAAGGGTTGCAGTTCTGTCTATGGAAAATGGCGAATCCCTGCTGGAGGCCGAGGCCCTGTCCAACCTCGGAAGCATACATCATTTGCAGGGCGAGCTGGAAACTGCCATGGATTACTATGGCCGTGCGCTGGAGATTTTCGATCGTCTAGGCAATAATCAGGGGTCAAGCCAGACCCAATCCAATCTGGGGCTGATCTACCAGAGGAAGGGCGACCTTTCCCTGGCCCAAGATTATTTCCAAAAGAGCATTGACGTGAAGGAGCAACTGGGGGATGATCAAGGTGCGGCCACTACAAAGCTGAACCTGGGCCTGGTTCTCCAGATCAAGGGCGAATGGGATTTGGCAAAGTCAAATTTCGAGGAAGCATCTCTGGCTTTTGAGGATCTGGGAGATGTCCGCGGGGTTGCCGCAGCGCAAAACAATCTGGGTAACTTACACTCCGATCGGGGCGATAGCCTGCAGGCCGTTTTATGCTACAATCTGAGCCTGGAGGCCAACAGCGCCGAGAATGATAAGCACGGCATAGCGACAACGCTTGGCAATCTGGCCGGGGTGTATTTCCGGTCCGGTCAAATGGAAAAAGCGCGAGAGACGTATCGCCAGAGCCTGGAGGGCTTCAGAGAGGCAGGGGACTCCAGAGGGGAGGGCAGATCATTGCTTGGCCTGGCAAGGGTCATGGCAGAAGGAGGCGATCTGGAGGAAGCTATGCAGCACCTCCGGGATTGCTTATTGATGGAGATAGAAAGAGATGACTCACATGCCATGATTGAGGTTCTGGAAACACTGGTGAATGTAAGCCTGCGGCGAGGACAGTGGCAGGAGGCAGAAGCCAGGTACTCCCAGGTTTTGAATGCACTTCGGTTCATGGGTGACTCTCAGGCTGTGGCGACGGTCTTGTGCTCCAGCGGCAACCTTCAAGCTGATCTCGGCCAATGGGATGATGCCATGGAGAGCTACGATGAGTGCCTGACAATCCTGGAGCGGCTGGGTGATACCTATGGATTGAGCGTGGCCAGGAACAACCTGGGCAATATCTGTTATCGACGTGGCGACTGGACACGAGCGTTGCAGAACTACCGCCACAGTCTGGAAGGCTTTGAGAAGGTGGGCGATTCCCAGAGCGAGGCCTCCGTCTTGAGCAATGTGGCCAGCCTATGCTATAAAAGAGGAGAATGGTCAGCTGCTCTGGAGAGCTACCAGCGGAGCTTGGACATCTTCGAGAAGCTGGACGATCTGGCAGGCGAGGCTCAGGTATTTGGCAATCTAGGCCTCTTCTATCACCGCAGGGGCGAGCGTAATCTGGCTATGGAGCATTTCCAGAGGGGTTTGGAAATTCAGAGGCGCCGGGCGGATCGAGAGGGTGCGGCTGAGATGCAGGCCAGCATAGACATGATCAAGGCCGGGCGGGGAGACATTCCTCCAACCATCGATGAATACCAAAAGCAGCTAGGTGAGCTGGAGTCAGCGGGTGACCTCTCAGGCCGGGCCGAGGTGCTCTCGGCATTGGCAGGCAGCTACACAGATCGATGCCAGTGGGAATTGGCCCTCTCCACCTACAAAGAGAGCCTGGAGCTCTTCAGCAAGACCGGAGAGATTTATAACCGTGCCCAGGTGGTCTTCAACATGGCCCTGGTCTATAAGGACAAGGGCGATCTGGTCAGGGCTCACGCGATGTTTGAAGAGGCCCTGAATCTATTTCAGAATCTTGATGCGGTTCCCTGTATCGCCCTGTCCAAATTAAACCTGGCAATCATTCTCGGCCAAATGGGTCAATTGATCGAAGCGGATGAGCTATTTTGCGAGGCTATAAGTCTCCTGGAAGGTCTCGGTGCACTGCCCGACTTGTGCGAGGGTTATCTGGCGGCGGCTCTATTCAAGATTCGAGTGGGAAGATCTCTGGAGGGCAGGTTCTATCTCTCCCAGGCCGAGACCCTGATATCTCGCACCGATTGCCAACCCCTGAAGATCCAGCTCTACAATATCCAGGGTGAACTATACCAGAGGGATGCTCTCTATGTCGAGGCACAAGGCTGCTTTGAGAAGGCTTTATCTTCGGCCCGGAGGCTTTCCAACCTCTACGAGGAGGCAAAAGCTATTGCCAATCTGGGGAGGCTGGCCATGGTCAAGACGGATTATGCGGAGGCTCTCGTCAAGCTGCAGAAAGCACTGGCTGATTTCGGCCGACTGGGTGCTTTGTTTGACGTCATCACCCTCTACAGCGATCTGACATTTCTCTTCCTGGCTCAGAAGGACTATGCGCGAGCTGAGGAGATGGCTGTCTTGCGGCAGCGCCAGGCGAGAATGCTGGGTTATGTCGATCTCGGCATCAAAGCCCTAACCGATCTGGCAGAATGCGAGGCGCATACCGGTCGCGAGGGAGAAGCCATGGCAGACTATATTGATGCCTTGCGTATGGCCTGGAATGAAGGGGATAAATTCCCCTCCACCACACTCCATCGTATCGCAGGAAAAGCCATTGATTTCCTGGAAACGACGGCTGCTCCCCAGTCTGAGGATGGGCATCAAGCCGGCATCTTGCGAGAGAAGCTAGAGAATGGGGACTATGAGGAGCTGTTAATGGATCTGTCTGGTAAATCGGATTGCTGCAAAAGAATCTGTTAGAGGCCGGACCCCATCATCGATGGCAGTAGGCTGAGCTGGAAATCGATCTCTGCCAGATCGTGCCTTATCTGCGGCTCCTGGAGAAGAAGATCCAGTTCAGTTAGGCGGCCGATCACTTCACCAATCTGGGCATATTTATGCTCGCTCCTGGATCGAATCGGTGCATAGTAGATTTCTGCTCTGGCACAGTCTGCATCCACACCAAAGAAATCCTTGCCGAAGAAGCCCTTAAACTGCATGATGATGGGTTTGTAGACATTCCTTAAGGCCGGGATATAGAACTCTTCCAGCATCATCTGCTGCATCCGATTCTTCGTATCTGCTACTCGAAGGCGGATATAACCCTGGCCATGGATATAGTTCCCGTAATGGATTCCGTATCTTATTCGTGAGCACAGATTTGTTTTCAAGCCGAAGATAAACTCGCAGGTATCATCCGTTTCTGTGGGGTCCAGGTTGAGGAAATATTTGATGGTTAGCATATACCCATTTTCGAAGACTATGAAGATGTGAGTCTCATCGTTTTGCGTGCCCATAACCCGGAACTCCACAACATTCCAACCAAAGAGCTTCTGGGCCTCTTCCTTTGTGAAACAGTACGATGCAAACTCGCGAACCTTTTCCAGGAGATCTCCCATGGTTTCCATTTGCAAAGGCTTTTCTCTCGAATCGGATAAACATTATGGTGGCAACTCACCTCCGATGAATAAGCAGGGCCTGGACCGGCCGGGCTCCAAAGATCAAGATATTGGATTCATCATTTCAACCTCCGCCTGAGCATCATTCATGTAGAGCATGCACACCATCTCTCCCATCCCATGAGGTAAGCAGTTCCCGCGATGGTGGTCCCATAGAACACCACCCTTTTCTTATGGCGCTTTGCATTCTCCATAAGACCATTAATGGTACCGTTCGCAAGAGTGGATCCAGTCATCAAAATGAGCTGGCAACGCTCGAACATTTCCGACGAATCCATGCCGTCCAGCACCTTCACACCACAGTGCACTGATCCGGCCTCTGCCAGGTCCGAGACCATGACTCTCTCGGGACCCAGGGTTTGGACCAGGGCATCCAGAAGTGCAGGCTGCATGCCCACGAGCCCAACCATGCCGGAACCTTGCCCGGTTATCCACTCCGCCAGGGAGGCTGCGCATCTCTTGGGGCCGTCATCTTTGCAGTGCACCGTCTTCTCAATAAGACCAAGGTTCCGAAGCACGGCATTCATAGTTGAGATCAAGACGGCACGCCTGAAGCTCCCGCTTAGGGGCAGCTCCAGCACATCGCCTAAAGTCCCTTTAAAGCATCCTGAAACTGATGTAAACGCCTGACCTGCTGAACCTCTATAAACAGCCTGCATGAGAACCTCTTTCCCTCTCAGAAGCGGAAAGTCGTCTCTATCCAGCTCTCCTATGGCTTCTCGAGAGCTAAGTGGACTGCCCACAACTACCTCGTCGTTCAATTCATTGCGATCATTGCGTTCTTTACACCACAAATCCAATCTGACGACAAAGCGCCTCTTTGCCTCCTCCAATATGTCACATTCGTTCATCCGTTATCGCCTACCAATGATAAATGCATCAAGCCTCCACATATGCTTCGCTGAATTGGAAACGTTAGCTACTTACTCTATTGCCGTTACAGGGATGAATCCGTACTTTTTCAGGATAGCTTGACCCTTTGCAGACATCACGAGATCAATGAATTCCCGGGACTGCTGGGGATAATTGGATTGCTTCAGCACACCAATAGGAAAATCCCCTAATACGTTAAACCTGTCTGGAATGAATATCCTGGTGACTTTGCCCGCTATCTGAGGACTGACATCGGATATAAAAGCAAATCCTGCATCTGCTTCGCCTAAGGCGACCTTGGACATGATGAGGCTTACCGTCGTCTCCTCGGAGACGATGTTGGCCATGACCTTTTCCTTATACACAGGGCCATATTCCGAATCATTGGCGAGTTTATCCAGAACCTGGCGTGCATAATCTCCCGCAGGCAGCTCCTTTGTTCCTATGGAAATCTTGATGCCCGGCCTCGTCAAATCCATTAAGTTCGTAATATTTGCGGGATTGTCTTTGGGAACTATTACTGCCACCTTATTTTTGGCAAAGATCCTTACCGTGTCGTTGTCGATATAACCTTCTGCCTTCAGGGCATTCATATGTTTGAGATTTGCAGACACCAGTACATCTGCATAGGCTCCCTGTTCAATCTGGGCACGGAGCGCCGGAAGGCCATCGAAGTTGAATCCGATGCGAAAGTTGCTTGTGTTCTTGTGTAATTGTTCAATCTCATTGAAAGCGCCGGTAAGGCCAGCTCCGCAGAAGACGGTAAGCTCTTTCGGTTCTTCAGCACAGACACACAACATCGCAGTGGTCATTGCCAGAACCAAACAAAGCATTACATATACAATTTTATTGCTCATATATTTACCTCCCGTAGCAATCGTGCATGAAGCGCAGGTTGTTATTATGCTTTTTGAGAAAAATTAAGAGAATTTCGGCTAATAGAACCCACATCTTTGGGCATTGTCCCAGGCTGGCATAGTGGGAAGAATGCCAGCGAGTTGCGCAGCTGCCGTCTGACTGCCTAAAAGAGAGAAACGAGATTGATTGCATTGGGCCACGATGGCCGAAACGTGCCTGCCATCAATCTCATATTTTCGTTTCGGTTATGTATCGCTTTTAAGATATTGCATGTACCGGCTTCGTTGACCCTGTTGCAGCCTGGGAAAAGACATCCACAACGACAACATTGCTGGGCTGATTGTTCACCACAAAGTACAGCGTATGTCTTCCCACCTTGTCGGCCTGGAAGTTCATAGTGTTGTAGCCCTGGTTGAACTGGTAAGTCTTGTACTGAGAGGCGCTCTTGTCGGTCTGAATCATCTCATAGAAGCCTGCAGGCCCTCCAACCGGCGCGTTGGCTACCAGCTGCAGCCAGGTTCCCAGTGGAGTTACCACATACTGTGTCCAGTTGGTTGCTCCTTGAATCCAGAGGTCGTTGGTCTTGGACGGTACTATGGATTTATACTGGGAGTATGCCAACCCTACACCTGCTCCGTAGTACACGCTGGAAGGCGTTTTCTTCGTTATATCGAACTTGGTCGGATTGCTTATTATCCCACCAACGATCGGCGTACCTGTGGTTGTATAATACTGTGTGAAGGGCGAGAATGTAGTGTCCGGAACCGCTTGGTTATAGAAGGCTGTTTCGGAGCTGTACCAGGGGAAGTTCGGGACGGGCTCATTTAGCCAATGCAACATGCCAGCCAGCCCTTCATCATTTGTTCCGCTGGACACACCCATGTTGGGGCTGATATAATCGCCGCTAGATCCCATTGTGCCGCCGCTGGAACCTGTGCCCAGGGGGTCTGACTGCGCGCATGCCTGAAATGCCAGGCATACAAACACCGTCATGCAAAGTAAAATTTTGCTATATTTCATCTCATCACCAAATTATTGCTTTAGCCGTCTTCTCATACTCTCTAAATGTTTTCAAAGTTTTGCGGGGAGACCAAGAGAATGGCGAAAAGGATGCCAAAAGTCTCTTAGATGAAACTTTTGCCTCCTCCCCTTTATGATTCCAGACCTAGCAGGATGTCATTGAATAAATAGCTTTGGGAATCAAAATATTAAAGTGTCATATGTTATCTGCATATCAAATATAGTGCTGACTCAAAACAACATTGAACCTATCCGATCTCCTGTGAGTTAGAGTCCGCTGGATCCGGAGATCAGCGCCCAATAAAACAGTATCATTAACGCTGCCGCCAGGGTCAGGGCAATGGCAGCTTGCATGAGCCGGAGGGCGCGGGGCACATCCAACGTATCCGGTTCCTTTCCGTTCACCAGGAGCACATAGTAGCCGGGCTTCTCCAGGCGAATTCCCAGAGCACCGGCACAGGCAGCCATGGGCCAACCAGAATTGGGGCTGGGCGTGGCGTTATGATATTGGAAGGCCGAACGCAAGGCCGCGCTCGCTCTCGCAGGCCGGGCCAGAGCAATCAGAATAATGCTCAGACGTGCCGGAATGAAGTTGGCCAGATCGTCGAGCCTGGCTCCGGCATATCCCAATTCCAATAATCCCCGGGTCTTGTAGCCGAGCATGGAATCCATGGTGCTGATGGCTTTGAAGGCCAGAGCCGCTTCCAGGCCCAGGCCAACTGGCGCGAAAGCCAGGTAGTAAAAGATGGGGGAGAGTATGGAGTCCACATAGTTCTCTGATAGCGACTCTATCACTGCAGATGCGGCCTGGGCGCGAGTGAGCGGAGCGGTGTCCCGTCCTACCAGTGCAGGAAGCATCTTTTTGGCTTCATCGATGTCCTGATCTATCATCTTCCCGATATCGCATGAGACCTCCAAAAGACAACGAATCGCGAAGGTGGACTTGAGGAGGTATGCACCGACCAATAGGGGTAGAAATGGAACCGGGCCTGCCGCATAGACCAGAAAGTGGCCAGCCAGAACGCTTGAAGAGATTACAGTCAGCGCCAGGGCAATGCCCTGCACCCGGCTCGGTCCGGCCCGGGCGCGCAGAAAGGCGATCAATTTGCCGATCCAGACCACAGGGTGGAGCTTTGCCGGCGGCTCGCCGAGGAGGATGTCGAAGGCTATGGCCAGCAGAAAAACCGTCAGGCTCTCCTGGATCATGGGAATCACAGCAGCTCCTCCAGCGTCTTCCAGACCAGGGGGACGGATTGGCCTTCCATCAGAGCATCTACGATCATCTCAGCAACATTCGGGCGGTGAATGATAAGGCAATCCGCACAGCTCCAGGAGCCTTCCTTCTCTCTGCCGCCCGTTCTCTCATCCCGGCAGGGATAGAAGGGGCAGAAGCAGAGGGAACAGTCCTGTTCGGGAATGTGACAGGGAAAATTCTCGCAATTCAGTCTCTGCATGACAATTCCTGCCTCAAGGCGGCGATAAGCCGCTCGTTCTCGCTATGGCCTCTTACGGCAACCCGGATGAAGCTCTTTCCCAGGCCAAAGGACTGGCAGTCCCGCACCAGTATGCCCTGGGCCATAGTGCGCTCAGCCAGAACATCCGAGTCGATGCCCGAAGGAACAACATTCACCAGAATGAAGTTGACTTGGCTCGTCAGCGGCTCGAGGCCCAGGCTTTGCAGGGCAGGAATGAGATAATTCAGCTCTTCTCTTATGACAGTTCGGGATCTCTCCAGATGCTCCTCGCATCCCAGCAGGTATTCCGCAGCAGCTGCGGCTATAGAGCCGACGGACCAGGGAATTCTGGCCCGGTTCATGATCTTTGCCAGGGTTGGATTGGTCACGCCGAAGCCCAGCCGCAGGCCCGGCACTCCGAAGGACTTGGTCAGGGACCTCATGACAAACAAGAAATCCCTTTTGGGTGCAAGATCGGCCACGCTCTGGTGGGGATCGGATAGCTCTATGAAGGCCTCGTCCACAAGCAGAAAGACTTCCGCTTCCTCGCATCTATCTGCCAGACTGATTACCTGATCACGGGAAAGGAGCCTTCCCGTGGGGTTGTTGGGGTTGCAGACAAAGAGCAATCTTGCCCGGGCCAGGTCTGAGTCGCGAAATACGGGCAGGCCAGATTGGTCTATTTGCAGCTTCTCAACCCGGGCCCCGGCAAGAAGAGATTGATTCTCATATTCGCCGAAGGTGGGAGTTGGTATCAGAGCCAGGCCGCCCTCTTCCAGCGCCGCCTCCGCGAAGAGCCTGATCAGCTCTGAGGAGCCGTTTCCGGGAACGATGCACTCCTTCTCCACACCCGTGAACCGGGCCGCTGCACGGCAAAAGCCTGAGTAGCTGTTGTCCGGGTAGTGGCCGATATGCTTCAGCTCTTCCAATACGAGCTTCTCCAGGGGGGGCGAACCCAGGGGATTAATGTTGGCGGAAAAGTCCAGCGGCTCTGCTCCCAAACGCTTTGCCGCTTCCTGCACTTTGCCTCCGTGCTTGCACACCTCGGCCAAGGCAAAGCTCTTCCGTACCCGGTTTATCATAAACTGCTGTGGCCTTCTCTTGTGTTTGCATTTCAAACTTGTGGGCAGAAATCCTCCATTAACGATCGTGACCCGACAGGCAACTGCGCTCTGGTGATGGATATATAAAATTACTACTATGAACATAAGACAGATTCTTAAAATTTTATATTAATTAGTATCCGAAAGTGTTTTATCTACTCTATGCGAACTCAAGCGGCGTATATCAAAGGAAGAGGAGGCTAAGAACCCGATGGCAACAAACCAAGGCAGCTTCTCGGTTGAGGACATGAAGAACGTCCAGATCAACATTGGAGCTGTCGTTAAGGAAGCGGATGAGTGGGACCAGGAGATGGGTCCATTCCCAAAGCCCGGCGTGGCAACGCTCCGGTCCTGGGATCATATGATTGCCAATAGATACAAGATCATGTATACGCCAGCGGATGATACTTGTACTCTGTGTACCTATGGTCCGTGCGACCTTACAGGCAACAAGCGCGGAGCATGCGGCATTGATCAGGCCGGAGCCTGTGGCAAGATTGTTTTGATTGCTTGCCTGATGGGGTGCTGTGCACATGCCGCCCATGGAAGACATCTCTATCATTGGTGCATGGACAAGTTCGGCGACATGAAGTTCGACATGGGCGATGAGATTCTGGTGGATTCTCCCCTATACCAGACAATCATGGGCAGCAAGCCCAAGACCTTCAAGGACTTCAATGAGGGACTCTACTACCTTGAGGAAGAGGTCGTGCAGCTTCTGGCAGCTACTCACACCGGCCAGGAGAGCGCTTTCATAGATTTCGAGTCCAAAGCTCTACATGCCGGCATGTTGGACCTGCTGGGCATGGAGATCTGCGATATGTTGCAGATCGTGGCCTACGACATGCCACGCGGTGCTGCAGATGCTCCGCTCATTGAGATAGGCATGGGAACCCTGGACCAGAACAAGGGCGTTCTCATCGCTTACGGCCACAATCTGGCTGCCGGCGCTGAAGCCATGATCTACGCCGAGAACAACAATCTCTGGGACAAGGTGGACATTGGCGGCGTTTGCTGTACCGCTCATGACCTGAACCGGATCGGTCTCGGAAATGGCGAGCTGAAGGTGCCCAAGGGCATAGGAACCAAGCCCAAGGTCGCTGGAGCTATGGGCTGGTGGAGAAAGATGATCCGCTCCGGTGTCATGGACTGCGTCATGGTTGACGAGCAGTGCGTCTTCTGCGACGTTCTTGCAGATGCCGAGAAGCGCAAGATCCCTGTCATTGCTACCACAGACAAGATCATGCTTGGTCTGCCAGATAGGACCAATGACCCGATTGATGCCATAGTAGATGACTTGGTCAACTTCAAGATGCCTGGCGTTGCCGTATTGGACCCGACTAAGGCTGGCGAAATAGGCATACGTGTTGCCATAGCCGTGAAGCCCAAGCGTGCTGAGGCCAAGATTCAGAACCTGCTCACCGAAGAGCAGTTCCAGGAAGGCATCAAGAAGTGCACTACCTGTAACGAGTGCGCTTTCGTCTGTCCCCCGCATATAAGGATCAGCAGCCTGATTGGAGATGCAATGAAGGGCAACCTGCTTTCATTCTCCAATATGTATGAGGTTTGCGTAGGATGCGGAAAGTGCGAGCAGAGCTGTCCCCAGGGCATAAACATCCTCGATCTCTTCGAGTATGCCAACCGGCAGTATATCAAGACCCAGAAGTTCAAAATGAGAGCTGGCCGTGGACCTGCAAGAGACACTGAGATCCGAGCTGTAGGTGCGCCAATTGTGCTGGGCACAATTCCCGGAGTTATCGCTCTGGTAGGATGCAGCAACTATCCCAATGGAACCAAGGAGTGCTACGACATCGCCAAGGAGTTCGTAGACCGCGGCTACATCGTCGTCACTTCCGGATGCATGGCCATGGATATGTCCCTCTACACCGATGTAGACGGCAAGACCATATGGGAGCAGTATCCCGGCGGGTTTGACGGTCGCAATATCTGCAACACTGGCTCGTGCGTCTCCAACGCCAATATCGGCGACGCGGCCATCAAGGTAGCAACGATCTTCGCCCACAGAAACCATAGGGGCAACTTTGACGATATAGCAGACTATATCCTGAACAAAGTTGGTGCCTGCGGCGTGGCCTGGGGAGCATATTCTCAAAAGGCCGCTTCTATCGCAACCGGTTGCAATAGGTTAGGCATTCCTGTGGTTGTTCAGCCTCATTCCGTCATGTATCGCCGCACATTCATCGGCAGGGCGGACAAGCCTGAGGACTGGATGGTCATCGATGCCCGCGACGGCAAGATGCAGCAGATCGAGCCAGCACCTGAGGCTATGCTCTACATTGCCGAGACCAAGGAAGAGGCTATGGTAGAAATGGCCAAACTCTGCTTCCGGCCTTCCGATAACAGCATCGGCAGATCGATCAAGCTGACCCACTACTGCGATATCTCCATGAAGTACTGCGGCAAGCTGCCTGACGACTGGCACATCTTTGTCCGTGACACGAAGGATCTTCCCCTCGTTTATAAGGATCAGATGATGAAGGAGCTGGAGTCTAAGCACGGCTGGACGATCGACTGGAAGAACAAGAAGTTCATCTCCGGCCCGCTGCGGCCCGCCGATGTGAGCTTCGACCCGACCAACCTGGCAAGGAAGATCAGGACCAAGAAGTGAGGGTGAGGAGGAGATAAAAATGGCAGCAGAAGTTAAGAAGGGCATTGACACAACCAAGAACCCCATTCCCTTTGAGATGGCCCAGGTTCCCGGACCGGAGCAGGCCAAGTGCTACATGCCGAAGGTTATGGGCGCAATAATCAGGAAGGCCAAAAGGCCTCTGCTCGTAGTAGGAGCGGAGCTTTTTGACGACCCCATCATGTTCGACAAGATGATCGAGATGGGCAAGATGGGCATACCCATTGCCGCTACCGCACACAGTGTGAAGGGTTTCGTAGACAGGGGCTACATGACCGACGTCTATCAGATTGGCCTGCATCCCCTGACCAACTATCTCCGCTTCCCGGACTATATGGGATTGGACGGAAAGGGCCAGTATGATGCCGTTATATTCATGGGCATCTTCTACAAGTTCGCCAACGCTATGTTCTCCGCGCTTAAGAATTTCAACCGGGACATCAAGCGCATATCCATTGATAGGTATTATCATATCAATGCGAATATGACCTTTGGCAACATGGCCTTCACTCCGGACGACTACCACGACGCTGTGGACGAAGTAATAGCAGCGATGAAGAAATAAAATTTATCTTATAACTAGAAGAGGTATATTAAATGGCAGATGTAAAGTTGGACATATCCCCTATGTATGAGGGCGAGCGCATCAGAAAGGACGATCTATGGGTAGAGCTGGGCGGCCCCAAGGCAGACGGATTCGAGCTATCCCTGGCCACCCCGATGGATCAGATCGTGGATGGACGGGTCACCGTAATCGGTCCGGATCTCAAGGATATCAAGGAAGGCTCGACTATTCCCTTCGGCATGATATTCAAGGTCGGCGGCGAGAAGATTGAGAAGGATCTGGAGTCCATCATCGAGAGGCGCAACCATGCCCTGCTTTCCTATATCAGCGGTCTCATGCACCTCAACCAGAGATACGATATCTGGATGAGGATCGGCAAGAGCTTGCAGAAGAAGGGTGTAACCTCCTGGGTACAGATATTCACGCCAGTCGTTGATCTATACAAGGCTGAGATGCCCTTCATCGAGAAGATGGAGATCACCATCATCACCGACCCCGCCCGAGTTAAGACGGAGCTGGCCAACGCCATGGCCGTCTACAAGACTCGTGACGCGCGCGCCAAGGGACTGCACGATGAGGACGTCGATGTCTTCTACGGCTGCACACTATGCCAGGCATTCGCACCCACAAGCGCCTGCGTGGTCACACCCGACAGGCCATCCCTATGCGGAGCTATCACCTGGTTCGACGGGCGCGCTGCCGCTAAGGTGGACCCAGAGGGCCCCCAGTTCCCCATACCCAAGGGAACCGCAGTGGATGCAGTCACCGGCGAGTACGAAGCTATCAATGATATGGCTGCGAAGCGCTCGGGCGGCGAGTACAGCGTCATGAAGCTGTACACGTTCTTCGATGCACCCCACACCTCCTGTGGCTGCTTCGAGACCATCGGCTTCTTTATGCCTGAGGTTGACGGCATTGGTCTTGCTGACCGTGACTTCAAGGGCGCAACCCCCAACGGACTGCCCTTCTCAACCATGGCAGGCCAGACAGGCGGCGGCAAGCAGGTCGTAGGATTCCTGGGCATGGGCATTCTGTACTACTTCTCGCCCAAGTTCCTCCAGGCCGACGGCGGCTGGAGAAGGATCGTCTGGATGTCCAAGGGCCTCAAGGAGAGAGTAAAGGCCGGCATCGATGAGGATATGATGGCCAAGATCGCCACTGAGGACGATGCCAAGGATATCGCAGCTCTGAAGGCCTTCCTGCTCAAGGTCGACCACCCCGTTGTCAACGGCGTCACCAGGAAAGTTGACAACAAGAAGATCACCGAGGGCTGGAAGCTGGAAGACATCTCTGATGAGATCAAAGAGAAGGTCATGGCCTATATCGAGAAGACCGGCGGAGACATCAACATCGATACCGTCAAGTCTGAGCTTGCTCTGACCGAAGGCCAGTTCATGCAGGTCGTCGAGGCTCTGCAGGCTGACGGCGTTCTCGAGTGAGTGAATTTATCGAATACGTAAGAATCAAAGAGGGTGAAAATCTATGCAGCTAAAACTAAAACCAAAGGCACCTGCAGCCGCGGCTCCAGCAGCCGCACCTGCAGCCGCAGGGGCAGCAGCACCAGGCCTGAGCATGTCCGGCAGCGCCGGCGGTATCAAGCTGATACTGAAGGATGCTAAGATAACCATAGACAAGGTAGTGCTCGCTAAGTAGAGTACCGCCTTCTTCTCCCTTTTTTGGGAGATGCGGTTTTAATGCGAGTGCAACTATCTTGATTAAATGTGAGGGAGATGTTATGCAACTTAAGCTTAAGAAGAAAGAAGCGGCACCAGCGGCAGCCCCAGCGGCAGCCACAGGCGCAGCAGCTCCAGCTTTCGCTATGCCCGCCGCAGGTGGCGCAGGTGGCATGATGACCATCGAGCTTCGAGGCGCGTCCATCCACGTAGCGGAAGTCATTATACGAAAGAAATAAGGAAGGCTAGACATTGGGGAAAGTAATAGCGGTAACCGGTAAGGGCGGCACCGGCAAAACAGCCGTGACCGCGATGCTTATTAGACACCTGGTAAAGAATTCCGGAAAAAAGTACCGAATACTTGCAATCGATGCCGATCCCGATGCCAACCTGGCCGACGCGCTGGGCGTGCAGGCGGGAAAGACCATCGGCGACATGAGGGAGTTCGTGCAGCAGTCCCGGTTCACAGCTTCACCGGATACTGACAAGCAGGCGCTTCTTGAGTCCAAGATCTTCGAGATTCTCTTGGAGGAAGTGGGTTATGATCTTCTTGTCATGGGCAAGCCGGAAGGATCTGGGTGTTACTGTTTTGTCAACAATCTTCTGCGCGCTGTTATGGATAAGACCACGGTTAACTACGACCTGGTTATCATTGACACGCCGGCTGGCCTGGAGCATTTCAGCAGGAAGACCATTCCGGACCTCGATGACCTCATCGTGGTAACGGACGAATCCCGCCGGGGGCTCACCACGGGCGAGCGCATACGTGACACTGCGCGCGAGATCGAGCTGACGTACAAGAACCTGTATGTGATCGTGAATAAGGTCACCGCGGGAAGAAAAGAGAAGGTTCTGGAAAATGCTAAAGGCCTCGGCCTGAAGGTTATCGGCACTATCCCCTATGATGAGAGTTTAGCTAGATTCGATTTAGTGGGAGATCCATTGATGGGCCTTCCTGACGATTCGCCTGCAGTGAAAGAGATGGTGCAGGTCGTTGAGGCTTTGGGCCTATGAGGGTGATTTGAATGGCAGAGAAGATCACTTTATCTGACTTGAATAAGACATTAGCAGAAATGAATGTTCAATCCCTCGAGGGGTTAACTATCGAGGGTGATGTAGAGATTGAAATAGATGCAGGTGCCGGCGGCGTCGGCCCGCTCTTTGCTTACTATTTCGGACAAGAAGCAGCCAAGATCGCCATGCAGCTCATGAACTTCGCCAAGGCGGTCGGCTATCCCGTGGAGAACCTGCTCCAGCCCGTAGCAATAGCGCAGGCTATGTCTCCAGCTCCCAAGGATCTGGCAGCAGCTGCCGCAGCCGTGCCAGCCTTCAAGGTAGCAAGCGCTCTTGCCAGCGCCAAATTCAGCGTCGGCATAGACAAGACCTGGAGGAACACCATCCAGGAGGTCACTCTGGGTGCCACCAAGGCGGACGGCGGAAGCCGCGGTCATGTAGTCAAGCTGGGCGGCGAGAAGGCAATGCCGTTCTTCCCGGATGCAGGCATGCCCCATGCGCCCAAGATCACCATGGACGTCTTCGACATGCCCATCGGCATGGCCAAGGCCGTCAAGGTGCACTATGAGGACGTAATCAATTCCCCAGGCGAGTGGGCCAAGAAGGCAGTCAAGAAGTACGGCGCCGACATGGTCACCGTTCACCTGATCAGCACAGATCCGCTCCTGAAGGATACCTCAGCCCAGGATGCAGTCAAGACCGTTGAGGAGGTATTGCAGGCTGTGGATGTGCCAATCTGTATCGGCGGATCCGGCAACCCCACTAAGGACCCCATAGTGCTCTCCAAGGCGGCAGAGGCTGCCCAGGGTGAGCGCTGCCTCATCGCTTCTGCCAACCTGAACATGGATTGGGAGAAGATAGGCAAAGCCTGCAAAGACAACGGACATGTCTGCCTCGCCTGGACTCAGCTCGAGATCAACTCTCAGAAGGAGCTCAACCGCAAGCTCATGAAGGTCGCTGGCGTTCCAAGGGAATCCATCGTCATGGACCCAACCACAGCCGCGCTCGCTTACGGCCTGGACTTCGCCTACTCCAACATGGAGAGAATCAGGCTCGGCGCTCTGAAGGGCGACGAAGAGCTGACTTTCCCCATGTCCTCCGGCACCACCAACGCCTGGGGTGTCAGAGAGTCCTGGATGGTCCGTTCACCCAACAAGGACGACTCCGACTGGGGAGACAGAATGCTTCGCGGCCCAATCTGGGAGATACTGACCGGATACTCTCTGGCCATGGCCGGTGTGGACATCTTCATGATGATGCACCCGACGGCCGTCGCTTATCTGCATGAGATCACTCAGTCCCTGATGGGAAGGATAGAAGCCAAGACGCCGGACACTACCGCCTGGCTCAAGATGGGGGTGTGAGAACCATGAAGGAAACAAGCCCGCTCAACCTGTACAAGCAGCTTCCACAGACTAACTGCAAGAAGTGCGGAGAGGAGACCTGCATGGCCTATGCCGCGGGTCTGATCTCCAGGACCCGCAAGGTAGAGGAGTGCACTCCACTAATAGACGAGAAGAAGTACGCCAAGAAGCTTGAGACTCTGAGGAGCATCGTCGCTCCTGAGCTCAAAATGGTATACATCGGCGTGGGAGAAAAGCAGGTCAAGGTAGGAGGCGAGGACGTCATGTTCCGCCACCAGATGACCTTCTTCAACAAGCCGCCATTTGCCTACGACGTTGCAGACAACATGGATGAAGCCAAGCTCATCGAGCGCGTCAAGAAGATCTCCACCTGGCGCAAGTTCTACATCGGCAAGTGGCAGAATGTAGAGATGATTGCAGTCCGTTCCGTGAGCGATGACCCGGCCAAGTTCGCAGCCTGTGTCAAGACGGTCATGGCCAACTCGGACTTCCCGCTCATTCTCTGCTCCTTCAATCCCGCTGTTCTCAAGGCAGGACTTGAGGTTGCCGCCAAGGCCAAGCCACTCATCTACGCCGCCAACAAGGACAACTGGAAGGAAGTAGCTCAGCTCGCTTTTGACTACAAGGTGCCCGTCACATTGAGCGTGCCCTTCGATCTGGATGCACTGAAGTCCATGGCCCTCACCTTTGCCGGCATGGGCCTGACTGATCTAATTCTGGACCCAGGCACTGCACCCAATGGCAAGTTGCTGCAGCAGACTCTGCTGAACTTCATCAACCTGCGCAGGGCCGCAGTGGAAGAGGCTCAGAGGGATATCGCGTACCCCGTCATGGTGCTGCCCATCAATGCCTGGCTGACCACAGAGGATCCCGTCAGGGCTGCCTACTGGGAGTCTGTGCTCACAGCCGCCTTCATCATCCGCGGCGGAGCCATCATGATCAAGCACTCTCTCGAGGCCTACAGCATGATGCCGGATATGCATCTGCGCTTCAATATCTACACTGACCCGAGAACGCCTGTGCAGGTCAAGCCCGGCATCTACAAGGTTGGCAAGCCAGGGCCTGAGTCCCCGGTCTTCTTGACCACGAACTTCGCCCTGACCTACTACACAGTAGAGTCGGATATCGCCTCCAACGGCATTGATGCCTACATCATCGCCATCAACACCGATGGTATCGGCGTGCAGGCTTCTGTGGCCGGCGGCCAGTTGAGCCCGACCAAGATCCTGGATTCCTTCACAGAGGCTGCCTTCGATTGGGCCGGTCAGAAGTACCCAGCAATGGTTCTGCCCGGAATGGCTGCCAAGTTCTCCGGTGAGCTGGAGGACCTCTTCCAGGGGAAGACCAAGATAATGGTCGGCCCAGAAGATTCCGGCCGCATCATCGGCTGGATGAAGGATTTCTGGCCACCCAAGTAACGCGGCAGTTGAACCTGCTGAATATGTGCCCCTGGCGGGCACATAATCTTATTTTATTTTCTGATTGGTTCCATAAGGGGGGACAATACTCATGTTATCTGCAAAATATACTGCAATGATACTGGCAGTCATGTTCATCGCCCTGGCCATCAGCGCCTCTGCCCAGTGGTCACCTGGCGGAACGATGGTGTATATGGGTGATTTGAATCTGGCAGCATCCTCTATCTCCAGAGGTGTTGCTTCGAACGCTTTGGGTAACTCCGTGGTGGGTCAGATGAAATTTAACAATTCATCATTGAATGCCACATCAATGAATAATACCTCGATTGCCACCCCATCCGGCTTGAAACCTCTAGATCTATCGAATTATGCCCAGGATAGGGTCAACAAAAACCTTGCCGGATATAAGAATATCATGTATCCCATATCCGGATCGAGGGGCACAACAACATCCACGTCGGGCGGGGGAGGCGGGGGTGGCTGCGGCTGCGGCGGAGGGTGAATTTGGGGGCAAAATCATCCCTTTTTTCTTTGGCAGCAGTGCTGCAAGTGAATCGCTTATCGCTAACGCCTTTTCGTTTGTGGAGGCGACTATCTGCGGGCTTTGGTGCATAAATACAGGCCGAAAAATCCAAGGTTGTTTTTCTCCCTGGAGATCTCAAAGCCGGCCCTCTCGATCATTCCTCGCATGATCCAGTCCATGGTGGAGTACTCTTTCCTGATATGATCTGTGATGCGAGCGGCAAACTCCGGCCCTCCCTTACCGGATGCCTTCGATATGAATTCCCCGAAGAATTTTTCTTGATCTTTGGGATCAAAGGAGTAGACCACATCCCTGAGGCAGAACTTTCCTCCCACTTTGAGCATATCGAATATGCGCATCAATGCTATCTGTTTCCAAAAGTCAGGGAGATGATGCAATGCGATCTGGGTCACTACAGCGTTCAGAGGAGTGCCCTGGTGTTGATAGGTGAGAAATCCCCCCGGCAAGAACTCGACATTGCTTATAGTCCTCAGTGCTGCCTTTTTCTCGGCATACCTCAGCATGCCCGGAGATAGATCCACTGCGTATACCTTTCGGCAATGCCGGGCCGCAGCCAGGGCGAACTCGCCGGTTCCGGCGCCGATCTCGAGGATGGACTGGTCAGCACTCAGATCCAGGAAATCAAGGATCTCGGCGATCTCTCTCTGGATGTCTCGATGTTTTTGCATATCCTGATCGTAGAACTCGGCCAGGGCATCAAAGTCGGCTCCCGGATGGTCGGGTTCATGGTACTGCCAGGCAGGAATTGTCATCAATGTATCTCCATATCCTTCGCAGAGGCTGCAAAGGCCTCTTCTCCATTGCTTTTGGGCTGAATGGGCCAAAGCCTTTTCAGAGGGTTGTGGTGAAAAGTCTCTTGCGAATCGCATATAAAATACTACTATGTATGACTTTCTCCCAAAGTCTCTCAACAAAATTGATATGTCTAAGCGATGAAGATAGTATGCCCTTGCTGTGGGCACTGCGGGCAGAAAGCTCCTCCTCAAGTTACCACCTGGGGCTTCTGCCTTTATGATATTTTATATAGGAATAATTGATAATAAGCGCCAAATAAGAGAAACTCTCTAGGGACTATTAAGGCTTTGGGCAAAGCATCATTCCAATCCCAATTCCTGAGCCCTTTGACTGGCCTCTTCTGCCTCTGCATCTCGGTTTAGCGACTTGTAGGCAACTCCTAAATTCTTCCAGGCAGTCGCATATTCTCTCTCAATCTCTATCGCCTTCTGAAAACACTGCAGGGCTTCCTCATGTCGAGCCAGAGCGCCCAAGGATACGCCTTTATTATTCCAGGCATAGATGTCGAAGGGATCGATCATGATTGCTTCCTCATAGCTTTCTATGGCCTCCTCGTGTCTATGCAGGTTGTCCAGTGCCGCACCCCGGTTATTCCAGGCTCTTCTTCCGTCCGCTCCCAAAGGATTTAGCTCGATGGCCCTGGCATAGCTCTCCACAGCCTCCTCATATCGGCCCAGACTGTGCAGAGCAAAGCCTTTCACTATCCAGGTTCTGGCATTGTACGGGTCGAATGCAATGGCATTATTGCAGGATTGAACCGCCAGAGAATACCCGCCCACCTGATTCAAGGCTGATGCATGCATTCTCCAGGCATTCGCATCCCTTGGGTTCTGCTTTAGGGCTTCTTCCAGGGCTATGATGGCCTCTTTATACCGTCCAAGCTTCCTGAGGGCAACACCCTTTTTGTACCAATTATTGAGGCTACCAGGGCTGTTTCTATCGGCTTCTTCCCAGGCGGATAGGGCCTCCTCATAGTTTCCCTGAGCGTAGAGAATTTCAGCTCTTGCAAACTCATCTTCTGGCATAGTCGAATACGTATTGATTCATATCAGGAAGGTATATATTATACATATTACTAAAGTATTGGTGAATGTCTGGGGAGGTAGTTTGGGAGGGGTTCCATGAAATCACAGCGGTCCGAGATATTAGGCAGAATGGTCAGGTTTCTCAATTTGGACACGGATGGTCTCAGGCGAGTTGTTCTTGAGTCCATGGTAGAGGCGGGTGAGTTTACCGTTGCCTCTCTTCATGAGCGGGTAAGTAAGCGATTCAATGTTTCCCGAAAGGTGGTAGCCTCCATGATCGGCTATATTTGTTCGCGCCTGGGAATATTGCATGTTAACAAGAAGTCTTATCGTGCACCTAAGGCTTATGTCTTAAGGGACGAATACGCGGATATAGCGAGGGCAGTACTGGCAACCTTATGACCAATGTGATGAAGGCTAAAAGGACTGCCACTACGTTGAAGGTTCGCTCCAAATCGGAGTACGCTATAAGCCGTTCCCGCGATCCGTACCACGAGCTTATGCTGCGGCTTTTCCAGGAAGAAACAACGGCGGAGCGCGGCCAGAAGTTCCTGGCACTGGTCGAGGAGAGGCAGAGGGGCGGCGATCCTCTGAAAACCCATGAATGGAAAGGGCTACTGGTGGAACTGAATGTGAGCCGATCTGCCTTTTACGCCATGAGAAATAAGCTGCTTGGGGCGGGCCTGGTTTCCAGCAAAGGCGGAGAGTACAGGCTATCAGGAATGTTCAGTCGCGATCTGATGGATATGGCACGCTGGTGGTGGACGGCAGTCTTGGCCAAAAATTTGGAGAACTTATAGCACATAAAATACCATCGAAAAATTTTGATAAATAACTATTTATAAAATAACCCATTTTATAAATAGGAATAGATAAAATTCTCATTGCGAATGGCGGTCACATGCAGGCTTTTAGTTCTTTCATCTGCTTCTCAATGGTATCCACCACTTTGGCATTCTCCATGTACTCCAGGCTTCCCTGACAGAAGGGACACACGAAGTTGGCCTCGCTCGCCTCGTCGAAAATGAACCGGGCACATCCCTCCGTGCACGCATAGAAGATATTCTCCTTCTCATAAACCAGCCGCTCATCCAGTTTACGAAGTAACCTTTTTGCTTCAGACTCCAGCGCCTTGTCAAAGTTCTCCGGGCATAGTTGCCACAAATAAGTTAGCCATCCCGAATCTGGATCGCGTTTGCGTCGGTATATCGCCAGCCTGTGCTCGTAAAGGAGATAGAGTGTGCGCCTCACAGTATTCAGGCTGATCCCAGTGAGCTCCGCCAGCCGCTCATCCGTGATCTCTTCACCCGGAATACATTCCACAATGCGTAAACCTTCTTCTCCCACAAGTTTGTTAAGATAAGCTCTCTGGATAACTTCTTCGATAACTGCCAATGAATCACTACCTGGATATAGACCCGTTGATATATAATTATTGACGACCGTCGGAACGGCCCAAGACCTGACTTTCAATGCTGCTGATACCCTTTAGATCATCTGCCGTCTCCTTGGTTTTTAGCTACATCTTTTCGGGCAATGATTCACATTGACCGTAGTTTCCCTTAATTTATATTAGGTCTTCCTTCTATATATCCTCATCGTGAACATGTTTTTTTTGAAGTAACATCGAGGGATACTCGGATCTATGAAAAATCAATCCTGCTCCTTATGCGATTGGTGCGAGAGCTTGATGCACAATAGAGCGCCAAAAAGGAATAAGGCCAAAAAAACAAAAAGAAAGAAAGCATATCCTGCTGTTCAGCTTGATCCCACCTCCCCTAAAAGGGTTTTCAGCTTCTGTATAGACAGCAACGCCTGGTTGGCCTCGTTCATCTTCTCCATCTCGTAGTAATGGAGGATATCATCGATAGGCGTCTTAAGACGGTAAACCTTCATGGGTCTGCCTGTGCCATCGCTCCTGCTGATCTTCTCTTCTACCCAATTGTTCTTGCGCAACGTGCGAAGAGCAATGCTCACCTCTGGCTGGCGGAGATCGGATCCTCTCTCGATCTCGCGGGAGGTGGCCTCTGTTCCGCTGGCGAGATAGGCGATCATGTTGGAGACTTTTCTCGGCACTCCCAGGCTCTTCAAAGTCTCTACGACTTCGATATCCTTTTCATCAAATCTCATTACGAAAGATTCTTTCATGGTTATCTTCTCCCTTATTTTTACACCCTTCTAATAAATGAAGTACGTTATGATATAAATAGTTTATTTATGTTAAATAAATTTATACTATTATTATTACATTCAGTAAAGACCTTGAAAATAAATAACTTTGTAAAAATTTGTGTTAACTTCTTTTTATCTTTTCTATGAATTGCCTCTTTTTTTCCACAGCGTTCTTCGCTGCCTCGTCAACCCTAAGTGTCATCTCTGCCACATCGCGCTGTGCATCCTGGCCCACCGCTTTTTTTATGGGCGTATAGGCTGCTTCGCGAAAACGAGGGCTAAAGTCGGCAATTTTGCCGTTCGTTTGCAGCAATGCTCCAGCTCCAGCCTCAACCCTGCCGATCACATCCACTGCCACCTTTGCCTCTCGAATGACTTTGGCGATCTTACCCGCTTCCGACGGAGGGGCGATGATGAGTAGCGCATCGATGGAGACGCCCAGGTAGTCGATCTCTAGAGAGTCCAGCATCTGCAGAACCCTTGGGTTGACCAATTGGCGCATCTTCTCTTCCTCGAAGATGAGCTTCACTCCTGCGGTGTAAGAGATCTCCTTGGCGTCGCCGCGAATGCCTCCATTGGTCACGTCGGTCATGGCGTGAATGGTTAGATCCGCTTTCAGCAGCGCCTCACAGGCCTCCAGGAATTTGATGTTCAGTGTCTCATCCACAACCTCATGACGACCATAGTAGAGGGCGGCGGAGCAGACCGTTCCACCTCCAGCTCCCTCGGTCATCATGATCACGTCCCCGGGCCGGGCGCTTTTTCTGGGCGTCAGCTTCTCGGATACGCCAACCGCTCCCACGCATCCAGTGAGCCGGTCGCCTATAACCATATCTCCGCCGATGCGTAGAGTGCTGCCCGTGATGAGTGGAACACCTATCAGCTCCGAGACTGTGGCGATGCCGGCAATATGGTCAAAGAGCTTGGAGACGTCCCCGTCGTCTGCGAGATGAATATCCGATAGCAGAGCAACCGGTTTTGCGCCCATTACGTAGACGTCGCGCAGAGCTGCCCGTGTGACATGAAAGCCCGCCAGGAATGGATAGTCACTGAGGCGGGAGTGCATTCCGTCCACAGTGACAGTTATGAACTTCCCGTTGGCCATAACCACACCGGAGTCGTCCAACTGGCGCGAGTCGATAACGGCGCGGGTATTGCCAATGACCTCCGCAATTTTGGTATGCGTATAAAAATCGCCTGAGCCGCGCGAGCCCACGCCATAATCGCCCATGGTAACGCCCGCGCTCAAAAGCCGGAAGACCTCGCCTCTGGGGTTTAGAGTCGCTTCTGCCTCTTCTATCACGGCAGCAGCCAGAACGGCGGCCTTATCCTCTGGTATCTCTTTTACTTCTCTGATCAGTGAGATGAGCTTGGATTTTATTTCTGGGTCCTTTCTCTTCAGACCCCTTTTGGCAAAACCTTCCAGATCCATATGAGGCCAATTATCTGCCCCAAAGATAAGTTCATCTCCTCGCGAATAAGCGCTCCAATTGGTTCTGGTCTATTACAACCATCACCGGCCTTCCATGCGGGCAGGTGAGTGGATTGTCGCACTCTCCCAGATCTTGCAGGAGACGATTCATCTCCGCTACCGTAAGCTCTTTTCCCGATTTTATAGAGCCCCTGCAGGCCAGAAGCTTGAGGATGTCGTCTCTGTTCGTAGAATCTGGTCCGACTTTGCCGCGCAGGAAGAGGTCCCTCAAGATGTCGTGCACAGCTTCTGCACTCTCCAGCCTTCGGCCTAATGCCGGCACTGCTCTTACGCTGTAAGTGTTTCCACCGAAGGGTGAAAATTCGAATCCTATGTCTTCCAGAGTCTTCTGCCAGGATATTATCATGATCTGTTCGCTGGGTGAAAGCTCAATGGCGACAGGTTCGGCCAATTCCTGTCGGATCGACCGGCTTTGGTAAAGCTTCGTCAATCGCTCAAAACGAATCCGCTCGGCTGCTGCATGCTGGTCGACAAGCACAAGCCCCTGTTCGCCCACCGCTACGATATAGAGCTTTAGAATCTGGCCCAGTATCTTCAGCTTCGGTCGTTCCTCATTCGCCTGCCCAGGCTCAACCGGCCCCATCATGATGGGAAGAGTACTCTGCTCGCAGCTCTGGGCGATGGTTTCGAAGGTTCCTGGGTGGTCGGCCAGCGACTGCTCGCCCAGCTCGCCAGACGAAGCGGGAATTGCCTGGGCGGGTTTGGCATGGTCCGCCAGGGCCTCTGCAACCCTCTGGAAGAGAACTGAGCTGATCTCCTCTTCGTGGAGGAGTCTAATCTCTCGTTTGGCAGGGTGAACATTAACATCCACGAGCTCCGGACTTATCTCCAGGGAGATTACGGCCATGGGGCTCTTTCCCAGGGGAATGATGTTTCGATAGGCGTCTCGCAAGGCGGTGGCGATAGTTTTGGAAGAGACCGCCCGGCCGTTGACGAAGATGAATATCCTGTCGGGACTGCTCCGAAGGCTCAGCGCGTCTCCTACTACTCCCGAAATGCTCCAGCCCCGGCCTTCCGCCTGCAGGGCGGCCATGCCCTGCAAAGTCTTCAGACCGAAGAGGCGCAAGAGCACATCGTCCCAGCTGTCTGATTTTGCGGACTTGAATAGGGTGCGTTTGCCTGTAAATAGATCGAAAGCGATATCGAAGTGGATGATGGCTAGTTCAGTGATAATATCCGTGATATGAACCAGCTCCGCCTCTGCCCCTTTGAGGTGCTTTCTTCTGGCAGGGACGTTGTAGAACAGGTCCCACACGGTGATTGAGGTACCAACGGGACATCCTATCTCCTTCGTCTCCGCTATCTTGCCGTTCTCCAGGCGGAGATAGGTGCCTGAGAGCGAGTCTAGCGTCTTGGTTCGAACCTCGACGCTTCGCGAAACGCTGGCGATGCTGGCCAGAGCCTCTCCTCGAAAACCCAATGTCGCGATCTTCTCCAGATCTCCAGCATCTCGGATCTTTGATGTAGCATGCTTTTGAAAGGCGAGAGTGAGATCCTCAGCATCCATGCCGCAGCCGTCATCCGTTATCTTGATGAAGCTCCTTCCACCATCTTTGACCTCTATCAAGACCCGGCCGGCGTTAGCGTCTATGGAGTTTTCTACCAGTTCTTTGACGACAGATGCCGGTCGCTCGATAACCTCTCCTGCGGCGATCTTGTTTATGGTGTCCTCGTCAAGAAGTCTGATCTTGGCCATTTCTCTCTCGATGTCTTTTCTGGTATTCAGCAAGACGGTTCAGGGCATCGCGTGGCGTCAGGGAGTCCAGGTCCAGACCCATGATCTCTTCCAGTATGGGGTCCAATTTTGATGCCGCAAGGATCTTTTCGCCCTCGCCCGGGCCTTCAAAGAATATGAGCTGGGTATATCTTGAGGCCTTTTTCAGCCTGCTGCCTTTGGAAAGTGGCTCTATCACCGCCTCTTTCTCTATCTCCTTGAGGATCTCATCAGCTCTCCGGGTCACGGCCTCCGGAACTCCTGCCAGGCGTGCGACATGCACGCCGTAGCTCTTGTCAGTGGCTCCCGGAACTACCGTACGCAGGAAGGTAATGGTCCCTCTCTCTTCTTTTACTGCTATGCTATAATTTCGAACTCCTGGCAGAATGCTCTCAAGCTGCGTAAGCTGATGGTAGTGCGTGGCAAAGACACACTTGCATTTGATGGTGCTGTGCAGGTATTCCGATATAGCCCAGGCAAGGGATAGGCCGTCGAAGGTGCTGGTTCCCCGGCCGACCTCGTCCAGAAGAACCAGGCTGTCTTTCGTGGCGGCAGCGAGGATGGTGGCAATCTCCGTCATCTCAACCATAAATGTGCTCTGGCCGCTAGAGAGGTCGTCGTATGCTCCAACCCGGGTGAAGATGCGGTCGACTATGGAGAGCGAAGCAAAAGTGGCCGGCACAAAGGATCCTGCCTGAGCCATGACGGACGAGAGCGCTATTTGGCGCATGAAGGTGGACTTTCCTGCCATATTCGGGCCGGTGAGGATGATGAGCCGGTTATGATCTCCGTCCAGGAGAACATCGTTAGGGACATAGCCCCCACGCATGGCTTTGTCCAGGACTGGATGCTTGTTGCCGCGCAGAGTCAGCTTTCCTTCTTCATTGAATTCGGGCTTGACCAGGGCGTTTTCCACGGCCGCCGCGGCCAGGGCGAGCAGCACATCCAATTCCGCGAGTGCGGTTGCCCTCTCCTGGATAGATCGGGCCTGTGCCCCGATCTTATCTCGCACTTGATTGAATATCTCCTGCTCCAGGGAGGTCGCCCTTTCCTGGGCGGACAGGACTTTGGATTCCATCTCTTTCAGTTCCGGGGTGATGAAGCGCTCTGCATTGGCCAGAGTCTGCTTGCGGATGTAATTCTCAGGAACCAGATGCAAATTCGTCCGCGAGACCTCCAGATAGTAGCCGAAGACATTATTATATGATATCTTGAGAGATTTGATGCCGGTTCGCTCTTTCTCAGCGCTTTCCAGACGTGAGATCCAGCCCTTCCCGTCTCGCAGCAGCTCTCGAAGCTGGTCTATCTCCGGATCGAAGTGGTCTTTTATCACGCCGCCGTCTCGCAAGTGGACGGGAGATTCTTCAATTATCGAACTATCTATGAGGGAGACGATCTCCTCCAGAGGACAGAGCTCGCCAAAAAGGTCTTGCAGGTAGATAGATTTCGCATCTAGCAGGGTCTTTTGGAGACGCGGCAGCCTTTCCAGTGTGCTCTTTAGGACCACCAGCTCTTTTGGATTGGCGGACTTGCAGGTAACCCGGCTCACCAGCCTCTCCAGGTCGGAGGCGCCCTTCAGCTCTTCGGCAAGTCTTGTGCGGAGCCTGGAGCCCAGGCAGAGCTCTTCTACGGCGTCCAGCCTTCTCGTGATCCGTTCTTTATCGAGCAGAGGCATCTGTATCCAGCGACTCAGGGTCCGAGCGCCCATGGCGGTCCTGGTCTGGCTCAGAAACTCCAAGAGAGTGCCTCGCCGGGAACGGTCCCGGATGTTTCTCAAGATCTCCAGATTGCGAAGCGTGACCTCATCCAGCACCATGTACTCGGTACCAGAGTAGAGCCGAATGTCATTCAAGTGCCCCAATGCATCGAAGTGAGTGCTGTGCAGATAGGTGAGAATGGCTCCGCAGGCCCTCTGAGCCAGGGGCTTCATCTCCAGCCGAAACCTCTGGGCCCAATCGGAGCCGAAGCGGCTCTCCAAGGCGGCTGCGGTCTTTTCAGGAGCGAAGGCCGCCTCCTCCAGTATCTGCAGGCTGGTGCCCTCCCACTGGATGGGGTTGGATGCGATGCACTCGGCGGGCCGGAACCTAGCCAGCTCAGAATGCAATCTCTCCGCCGGGATCTCTGTGGTCAGGAACTCGCCGGTAGAGACATCCACAAAAGCAAGCCCTACTTCACCCTCCTTTTCCACAACGGCGGCAAGAAAATTGTTGGAGGCTTCGTCCAGCATGGAGGGCTCGATGATCGTGCCCGGAGTAACAACGCGGGTGACCTCTCGCTTCACCAGGCCTTTAGCGAGCTTGGGGTCCTCCACCTGGTCGCAGATGGCCACCTTGTGCCCGGCCCGGATGAGCTTGGCCAGGTATGCATCCAGGGCATGGTAGGGTACACCCGCCAGAGGAATCTTGTTCCCTTCGTCATCCTTCTGGCGTGAGGTGAGGGTGATGTTCAGATCGCGGGCGACGATAACGGCATCCTCGGCAAAGGTCTCGTAGAAGTCGCCAACCCGGAATAGTAGTAATGCATCCGGGTACTGCTTCTTCTCCCGGTAATACTGCTCCATGAGGGGCGATAGCTTAGATGCGGGCATTATGGTCCATTGGTATTGAAATCCTTGTGCTCATCTTCTTTCGATTTTTCCTTTTTCGATTGAAATGGCTTTCTTATTGCATTACCGTTCTGCATAGCCAACCAAAAAGGCTTTGGTTGAGGATATTTCAACTTCAAAGTATTCTCTACATATAAATATATGTATTTTTAATGTTTTGGCTTAACGAAAGATCACAAGATATATCTAGTTACAGTCCTTACAGCGTTGCCATGCACAAGGGCGTAGGCGGAATTGAAGCCAGAGGCATGCTTGTGCCTGAATCTATGAATGCTGCTGAGGTGAGGCAGGGCGCATGAATGCCAAAAAACAGACGAACGCACCCGGAAAGAAACCGGCGTCCGATCATGTGGCCGCAAGAATGCCCGCAACTAGCCGAATTCCCGTATCGAAAGTTGTTTGGGGGGAGCTAGCAGGGCTCAAAAAACCAGGAGAAACTTACGATCACCTCTTAGAGGGAATGATAGAACGAGAAAAAAAAACCCGGCTATTTGAGGATATGGACCGCATTGAGAAGAGAGGCCGGTTTGTGGCAATGAAATGGTAAACTTCTGTGTTCTTATCGATGAAGATGCACAGGTGTTCCTTGATAATCTGCCAATAAAGAGTCATGATATAGTAAAAGCTAAGCTCCGGGTCCTTGAATATGATCCCTTCCCAGGCAAAGGCGGTGACAAAGAGCTGCTCAATTCTCCAAAGCACAAAGGACTTTATCGACTGCATATTGCCAGATCATATACTGCTTTTTATCACATCTTTCTCGATGAAATGACCGTGAAAATCTTATGGCTCGGCACCATCGAGCAGGCACATAAGCAATACGGTCGATCCAAAAAGAAATGAATTGAGATCGTTTGGAGCCTCTTCTTGCGTGAAACCGCGCTCTACCGACTACGGCCACACGGAGTCGCCGAGCGGGCTGCCCTGTCTCCCCTTCGGTTTTAACCGGAGGCTTGCGATGTTTCGACCACAGAGTTCACGAAGCTCACAGAGAATGTTCGGAGACGAACTAAAGACCGGAAAGCCATAGTAGCCTGAGATTGGTGAATTGCGTTGCCTATTTGTGCCAGACGATCGTATATCTTATCGATTCTTGCTTCTGGTAACATTAACTTTGCCTGTTGTATTCTCGGAGCCGCTTACTATTATCTGTAAGGCGTCATTGAACGCTTTTGATCCGTCAGGTCCGGATGCCTTAATAGTTGCATTATAAGCGCCAGATCCTACGCTGACATTCCAGATTCCGGAATATTCATTCTCAGACGATTGTTTCAAATTCACCCTGCCAGCATCCAATCCGGCTGAATTCTTGATGTCCGCGTAAACCATCAAATTGGTCAAATCTGCCGCTCTCGATGGGCTATCTCGAGTTGCTAAGTTACGGCTGATGTTCCCGAAGACTGCTACTATTTTGACCTCATCATTGAATTTTGCAGGATTGGGCACAGCATACAAGTCGTTAAGATGAATGTCGAATATTGATGTAGAGTTGTGCTCCGGCGTTGCAGCTATGTTATTCGCTGTATTTGATTCTTCACTAGCTTTTTTCCTGGCATCGATTTGTGCATCCAGGAGTCTAGCCTGCTGCGCGCCATTCAGAGTGGATGGCGTTTCCTGTATAGTGTTTCCATCTAAAAAAGAAGTTGCACTTTTGGTCCAGTCCGGTTGCTCTCCACTGCAAGCCGGACATGTCGCCAATGTCGCATGAGCTGAACTGGATATGAACATAAGTGCGAGAATCAGTAGGATCTCTGAATTTCTCATAATATCTCCTTCTTGAATTCTAAACTCGGGCCAGAGTTCATTTCATGCCCCTGCCACATTTCCTATCAGGTCCGGACTTATCTTCTTGGCGCTTCAACACGCTAAAGGCCAGATTTCCACGAGCTATACGAGCGGACCCAAGAGGAGATCGGGATTGTGGAAGGGAACCAGACCGCAAACTTTTGTGGTGCATCGTTTGCATCGATCGAGCAAGGGGCAAGCTTATATTTCAATACCCTCTAATATATATAAAAATTTATGAGGATAGATAATGACGAAGATTTTACTCTTGCCCATAATACTCGCAGTTTTTCTGGGCACAACGTTGGCTTTAGATCTAACTGGCGATTGGAGAGCGAGCACTGGCGAGAATTTCTATATTAGACAGGTCAATAATACTGTCTGGAGTTATGGTGAATCGATCCCAACGAATGGGAATTGGACCAGTGTCGCCTATGGCACCTTAGAAGGCAACAAAGTGTCGCTGGACTGGGCCGATGTGCCCAAGGGAAATGCATCTTTGATGGGTACTCTCATGCTGAATGTCTCCTCCGATAACGAGCTGCAAGTGATAGATCAGACTGGCGGATGGGGTGGCAAGGAGTGGAAGCAAGTCAAGTTAATGAAGATTCGCGGTGGGTTTTGATGATCTACGCGATCATCGCCTGGTAGAGAGCGAGGGTTGACGAGCGGATCCCAGCTCTAAGCAGTGCGTGTAACTTGAAATACGCATCCTTTTTTCCGGCTATCACTTAACAGGTCCTAAATCACTTCCGGCAAACTACACATTCCAGTACACTGTGGAATGATCTATCGGCAATTGTCCGATACGGTTAATCAGATCAGCATCAGCTAGAATCAACGGCGAGCATATTATCCCAAATTACTATGCATGGAGCCAAACAGGTAGCAGTAAATCCAAATTAGTAAGTTTGGCAAGTGTTTGTGGTTTAACCGCGACAATCAAACTGCGTGCGGCCACCCCACCCTAAACTAAAGGATGGGGTATGCTTCGGGCCGCACGCCCTCACGCCCGGTTCTATGGAATCCAGAAATAGTGGCAAATGGCCTCTACATTCTCCATGTTACCGATTTTCTTTAATATCATCTTTTCTATCCCTTCTTCATCTCATCTAGATCATTGATAATCTCGACGTACTGCCGGACCAGGGATTTACTCATCTCCAGCTCTGAAGCAATGTTCTCTGCAGGAATCCCATCGCCATGAAGCTTTAGAACCTTTTTATAACCCTTGATATACCGGTCGCATG
>Ga0209083_1000250_pt1 | contig 85308 bp, 76 predicted proteins | sample AM7aDNAmetaG_FD_184132 | JGI IMG/M metagenome (GOLD analysis project Ga0209083, IMG submission 184132) | Freshwater microbial communities from Finland to study Microbial Dark Matter (Phase II) - AM7a DNA metaG (SPAdes) (version 3) | ecosystem: Environmental > Aquatic > Freshwater > Lake ... | reverse complement strand
CGAGACGACACAACCTGCCAGGTGAACAAATCCTTGTTCGGCCATCTTCATTGTTTCGGCACCCGGCATACCATAAACAATCGGGACAATATTGTCTTTATGGCCATACGGACAAACTTTTTCTGCCGGGATGCAAGGATCGGGATAAACGATGTCAAGGTTTTTCATCACTAGCCTCCATTTATTTAGTAATTCCAAGCGCATAAACCGCAAAAGTAGCCAGCCAGTGGTCGCCCATATAACCTCCGGAAACCACATGCGGAAATGTGTATTTTATATGCTGAATGGCTAAATCACGGACAGCCTTGGCTTTGGATACTGGCATCTTTGCGGCGATATGGTAAAAACACCATGCACGGCTTAGGTTCAATCCGTAAAGATGGACCATCTTGCCATCATTTGGGTCAGAAACGATACCAATTTGATATAAAGCAGTAGGATTCGTATAAAGCTTAGGCATGAATTTTTTCAACCAGACATTAAATTCTTTTCCAGGCAGTACCCGCTGCATAAGGTCAGCCTCTTCGAGGCAAGGGCTAAGGAAATCGTAGCCTCCAGGCTCATAAGCACAAGGGCAATTCACATCGTTTGAATAAAACCTTTTTGCTGCTTTGATAACAGCATGTTGCAATACGGTGTCGTTGGCAGTAACGGAATAATCAAAAGCAAGACCCATCCCAAATGCAAGGTTGTAATGTTCAGGTTCACGAACGGGATATTGCAATGTATTGAGAAATGTAATCCATTGGGAGGATAGGAATTGAGCCAATGGAGCAACATTGCTGCTCATTTGCTTTCCATCCTGAGTGTTCCATGTCAGCAATTCATTTTGCAATTGCAGCAGCCATGCCCAACCATAAGGGCGTTCAAAGGTCTTGTTGTCGCCTTTGAACAATGCCAGTTCGGTCTGCATATTTTTGGCTGTCAAATGCCGCCGGAGTTTGTGCAAAACAGAGTCTGCCTCCGGCATTTGGGGGAATTGCTTGATCAATGAAACCAACAGCCAATGTCCATGAACACAGGAATGCCAATCGTAACAACCGCAAAAAGCCGGATGCAGATTTTTAGGACGGGTAATGAAAGTGCTGTCAGTCAGTGTGATCCACGATTTAAACGGAAACTCCTTATCAAGACATTTTAAGGGCAATGACGCAAGGTGGGAAGCCCCTTGCTGCGTTAATGCTAGTTTGCCATTTTCCTCTGTGTAAAGCTGTTGCGCTTTACTGGAACTGAAAGAAAGGATAAAAATAAAGACGAAAAATTTCTTCATGGGATACGCTTTAAGTATTTTTTTTCAAATGAATATGATTGGTTCCAAAGTGAAGGGCTAAAATTAGTGCTATTAATACTTAAAGGGTGGAATTAATTCCGGTTTCGCAAATCATTGATCTCCTGATCAGTCATACCCGTCAAATCTTTGATTACCTCATTCGAATAACCTTTTTCAATCCCTTTTTGGGCAATCTCAACTTGCAATTCTTTTCTACTGTCCCTTTCAATTAATAAAGTCATTTGCTTACGGCTTTCGTCCACTTTCATTTTTTGCAGTGTATGCGGATCCAACCTATCGTAATCGATTAAATCAATGGCCTTTGCAATTCCCTTGTTGTTTAGGTTAAGCTTGTAATTTACTGGTTCTTTCATTGAAGCGTAAAGTAGGTCCAACCAATCCTGATAATTTTTTGGTGTGTCGGTATTTTGATATTTCTTTGATGGATTGAGAAAAACCATGTTGTGTTCGTAAATTTTGATCAATTCGCCCTTTAAATTTCTGGGATTGAAATCAATGACCAACACATTGTCCCTAATTGGCTGTCCATCTTTCTGATCAAACCGATAAGGCCGGGCAAATACAACAACGCCTAAAACAGTTTGCTTGAATTTATAATCGGATGATTTTTTCTGCTGGTTCGTGATCAAGGTCAAGAAGTAATGCAAAAACCGGTCAAAATTATGGTCATAATCGATCTTTTGAATCTCGATAACAAACGAATGATCGGAACTCTCTGCATAAATATCCAATTCAAAGTTAATTGGGGATAATGGTGGCTCAAACTTTTTTTCCGTCTCGATTTTGTCCACGACAATATCAATACCAAAAAGATCTTTCACAAACTGCTGGAATACTTCCTTGTCGGTGAATGCCTTTTTAAAAATTGTTTCATTGTCCAATGGCGCAAGCATAAAATACTTTTTTTGTATTATGCAAATTTAAACAATTTCACATGGTTTTCCAATTGAATGAAAATAGGTCATCCACATGAATAAAGAGATCGATCAGATGATCTTCTTCAACCATTTAAAATACTTAAACGGTACATATTTGAACGGTAGATCTATCCAGGTTGGTGTGGTGACAACAGCCCTTGCATTGCTGAAGACGAGAAAACTATCGTGGCCATGGTATTTCCCCAATCCACTGTTGCCTACACCTCCAAAGGGGAGCTTGTGATTGGTGATGTGCATCAGTGTATCGTTGATGCAGGCACCACCTGAGGTTGTCCTGGCTAATACTTCTTTGGCTTGTTCGTTCTTACCGAAATAATAAAATGCAAGGGGTTTCTCATGTTCGTTGATATACGCAATGGCAGAATCTATGTTTTCAAAAGTCATCACCGGCAAAATGGGGCCAAAAATCTCCTCCTGCATGATTGGGTATTCCGGTTTGACCTCGTCGATAATCGTTGGGGACAGGTAGCGGTCCTGAACATTAACCTTTCCGCCAAAAGTGATTTTACCATGTTCCATGAGTTTTTGCAAACGGACCATCGCCTGATCGTTTACAATCCGCGGAAAATAGTTGCTCTTTTGGACATCTTCGCCATACATTTGGGTAATATTACTTGCAATCTTCCTAAGCAATTCGTCTTTAACCGATTGATGGACAAACAGGTAATCGGGTGCTATACAAGTCTGTCCTGCATTGATGGTCTTTCCCCAGGCAATCCGTTTGGCTGCCACATCCAGATTGGCACCTGAATCGACAATGCAAGGGCTTTTACCTCCCAGCTCCAACACAACCGGAGTGAGGTGTTCGGAGGCAGCTTTCATCACAACCTTTCCAACAGCAGGGCTCCCTGTATAGAAGATCACATCGAAACATTGTTCCAGCAACATCCCATTGACTTTCCGGCTTCCCTGAACGATGCTGACAGATCCAGGCTCGAAAGTTTCACGGATCAACTCCTCCATCACCAAGGCAATGTTGGGCGTATATGGTGAGGGCTTCAACATTGCGCAACAACCTCCTGAAATCGCCCCAACCAATGGATTCATCAGCAATTGAAAAGGATAATTCCACGGTGCCATGATCAAGGCAACTCCAAGAGGTTCATGGATGATCTGACTCGATGAAGGCAACAGGTGAAATGGGGTCGTTACTTTTTTGGGTTTGGCCCAACATTTCAGGTGATGGATATGATTGTCAATTTCCTGCAACACCAGGCTAATTTCGGTCAGATAGGCCTCTTCCATTGATTTGTGCAGATCTTTCCAAAGTGCATCGGTGATTTTCGCTTCAAATTTGAGGATAGCAGCTTTGAACCGTTTCAACTGTCCGATCCTGAATGTTATGCTTTTAGTCTTTTGACTGGCAAAGTAACTGCGATGATCCTTCAAAAGAAGTTCGATCGTATTGAATGATGTGTCTAACATGAGAATCACTATTTAATTGTATTTGTGTATATTATAAAATTCTGCATTTCTTTCCTATAGCGGCTAGCAATTGGCAACTTGCGACTGGCAGACCTTCAAAAGTTGTATTTTCTCCTTTTCAAAAGCGGCTGGCAACTGGCGGCTAGCTACTGGCCGAACTTCAAAATTAGTTATTGATAATACATTAGTCTGAATGTGGAGACAATTTTGTTCCCAGCACTTTCAAAGCCAGTCGCCAGTTGCAAGTAGCCAGTTGCATTCATTATTCGCTCATAAAAATCTCATTGTTGGAACGAGTTTAACTCCCTGCACGATCAAAGCCAGTCGCCAGATGCCAGAAGCCAGCAGCCGCATCTATTCCTTCCGTCCCGTAAAGTGGTCCATGGTTTTGTAAATGCCCAGGACACTCCCTGTAAACCAATCGAACAGCCAGATGGGCAACAATCCTTGGGAAAAACGGATAAAGTGCATGCTAAATGGCATACTTAAAATGATCCGGTTTTTCCCGATCGCCCTGACAATCTTTCGAGCCACCCGTTCTGGTTTAAGGATCGGGATCAACGACCTTACACCATCAAACATGCCGGTATTGATGTAATATGGCGTTACCGTAGTCACACCAACTTCGATTTTCTGCCTTTCCATCTCGATTCTTACGCTGTCGGACCAGCCAATTACCGCCCATTTACTGGCCGCGTACACTGACATTCTGGGGTTTGAGATCAACCCTGCTGAAGATGCAATGTTGCACACATGACCTGAATTCTGTTTGATCATCGCTGGCAAAAACTCCAATGTGACCAGCATCGGGGCATTGGCATTGATGTTCATGGTCTGAATAACTTCCGTTGAAGTGTGGTCCTGGAAATATTTCCCAACCACAATCCCGGCATTGTTGATCAGCACATCCACTGTTCCAATGGTACTTGCCACAACAGTCGCGGCTGACTTAATCTGCACTAAATCAGCTATATCTACCTTATATCCATGTATTTCCCCCAATATCGAAAATTCTTTAACTGTTTTGTCAATATTGGTTTGGTTGATGTCCCAGATGATCAGGATAGCCCCTTTTTCAAGAAATAACCGACCCATAATCTTACCGATACCCGATGCGCCCCCGGTAATCAAAACATGTTTGCCTTTGAAGTCTTTCATATGATCTTATTTTTTAAAAATTTGAAGTCAGTTTTTATATCCCGCAAAATTCGCAAGGTTACGCAAAGCCTTTTTCAATATTACCCTTTGCGGTCTTGGCGGTCTTTGCGCGAAACCTAGCCTGTTCAATGTCTCGCAAAGTTCGCAAGGTTACGCAAAGACTTGTTTATTAAAACCTTTACTTTCTTGGCGAGCATTGCGCGAAACCCAGCCTGTTTAATGTCTCGTAAAGTCCGCAGGGTTACGCAAGGACTTATTTATTTACACCTTTGCGTTCTTGGCGAGCATTGCGCGAAACCCAGCCTGTTTAATTTCTTGCAAAGTTCGCAGGGTTACGCAAAGACTTATTTATTTAAACCTTTGCGTTCTTGGCGAGCATTGCGCGAAACCCAGCCTGTTTAATGTCTCGTAAAGTCCGCATGGTTAGGCAAGGACTTATTTATTTAAACCTTTGCGTTCTTGGCGAGCATTGCGCGAAACCCAGCCTGTTTAATTTCTTGCAAAGTTCGCAGGGTTACGCAAAGACTTATTTATTTAAACCTTTGCGGTCTTAGCGAGCTTTGTGAGAAACTTTATGCCTGGTCTTATCTCATTTTGGCCGGGGCAGTAAATTGTCGATCAGAAAATCCCTGAATTTCCGAGGGAAAAATTTGGTGACATAATAGAGCAATTTCACATCGCTTCCCGAAATGATCAGAAATTTATATTTCCCTTTACATTGTTTTAGGATCCGGTTTGCCGCCCAATCAACAGGAACAATTTTACGCGGTGAATCCGATCTCGCCCAAAGCGGTTGACTTTCCATTTCGTGATGGAGCTGCGGGGTGTCCATATCGCCAGGACAGGTTACATAAACATTGATATTCTGGTACAACAACTCCCTGCGCATCGATTCGGCAAAGTTCACAATCCCAGCTTTGGCCGCACAATAGACCGAATATCCGGCAGAACCCACCAATCCAAAGCCTGAAGATGTCATTAAAACCTTCGAACCCGATTTCAACATTGGAAGGAAATAATACGCAGAACCGATCACCCCAAATAAATCAATGTCCAGGTCTTTTTTTATCTCTTCTACATTTGTATAATCCCTTAAAAGTTTAACAGTTACAGTTCCGGCATTCAAAATCAGAAAATCGATCTGACTGTATTTGTTCCGAATCAATTCTGAGATATGTTTTAATTCTGCATCATTCGACACGTCACATGAAAATCCTTCAGCCTCAATGCTCATTGTATTTAACTCATTGACAGCTAATTGTATTTTATCCTGATTTCTTGCCAGGATAATAATAGAAAACCCTTGTTTTCCAAGAATTTTGGCATAAGCCAATCCGAGTCCTGAAGAACCACCTGTTACCAATGCAATTTTTGACATACCCTTACGATTAATATTTATCTCAAAGCTAATGTATTTTTTACAAATAAAACTTTCCTACGATTCAAGTAAGAAAACAAATAAAACTACCTTTATTCGCTAAAAATCTGAAAAACGATTTTAGCGAATACACCTTTTATCTGAAAAATAATTTTAGCTCTGGATTAATTAAACTACTAAATATGAATATGTTAAAAAGATCCCAAATTGGTCGTGTAGCAGCCCTCCTATTTCTATTTATTTCAATCTATTTCCCTTCCTTCTCTCAGGTCAAAATCTCCGAACAACTCTGGACACTTCCAACCTATAAAGTGATCCAGGCCGATAAAAACCCAATGTTTTTCAAGGGGGAATCTTATCAGGGAGCCTCGAAATACATCTATCCCTATGCGATGAACGACATGATCTCCAATGAGAAAACCGATCAGCCGTGGAAAGCATTAATTCTTGAAAACGAATACATTAAGCTTTGCGTAACCCCTGAAATTGGAGGAAAACTTTATTACGGGACCGATAAGACAAACAACCAAAATTTCATTTATAAGAACAATGTTGTGAAACCTTCCAACATTGGGATGACAGGTGCATGGGTCTCAGGCGGGATCGAATGGTGTATGATCCACCATCACAGGGCTTCCACGATGCTGCCTGTCGATTACGATCTGGTCGAAAACAAGGATGGAAGCAAGACCATCTGGATCGGTGAAACGGAACCGCGCCACCAGATGCGATGGACAATCGGGATTACCGCCTTTCCGGGCAAGTCCTATTTCCAGACCGAAGTGAAGATCCACAATGCCACTTCGCTGACCAACACCTTCCTGTATTGGGCCAATGTTGCCGCACATACAACAAAAGATTTTCAGGTGATTTTTCCCCCAAGTGTCCAATTTGCAATGTACCATGCGAAAAACAGCTTCACCAACTGGCCTTATTCGACCCAGGTCTATAACGGTGAAGATTTCTCAAAAGGGGTGGATTTAAGCTATTGGCAAAATTCTGTCAATCAGAATTCCTACTTTGCCTACGACCTCAAAGAGGATTTCATGGGTGGGTACGACCATGGCAAAGAGGCAGGTACTGTCCACATTGGTGACCACAACATTGTAAAAGGGGCAAAACTCTGGGAATGGGGCTCCGGCCCACGTGGGCAAGCTACAGAAGGAAAGCTAACAGAAAACGATGGTCCTTATGTTGAAATCATGGTGGGCGCCTTCTCCGACAACCAGCCCGATTACAGTTGGATCAGGCCTTACGAGGTGAAGACGTTTAAGCAATACTGGTATCCGGTAAAGGAGATCAAAGGATTTAAGTATGCCAACCTCAACGGCGCTGTCAATCTCGAAAAACGGCCTGATAACCAGGTTTTTCTTGGGTACTACTCCACACAAAAAATTAACAAGGCAAAGATCATCCTGAAAAAAAAGGATACCGTGATTTTTGAAAAAGTAATGGAAATCTCGCCTGCTACAGCATTTAAAGGATCGGTAAAAATTGATGGAACATTTGAACTGACAGATCTTTACACCGAAATGGTCAATTCCGACAACAATGAGGTTTTGGTTTCGTACCAACCTGTGAAGAAAAAAGAGGGGGACAAACTCCCGGAGGAGGTCAAAAGGCCTCCATTGCCTAAGGATATCCAGACTGTCGAAGAGCTATACCTTACGGGAAGCCGGATCCTCCAGTTTTATAATCCGACCCTCGTGGCGATGGATTATTTCACCGAAGCCTTAAAACGCGATCCATCAGATATACGCACCAACGTGGCCGTAGGAAATATCCATCTCAAAAATGGGGAATATTCGATTGCCAGGAAATATTTTGGAACTGCAATTAAAAGATTGACAAAGGATTACACGCGGCCATCAAACTGTGAGGCACTTTACCTTCAGGGTCTTGCGCTCAAAGGGCTTGAGATGTATGACGAAGCCTTGGACACCCTTTACCGCGCCACATGGGATTATGCATGGCATTCAGCAGCTTATCTCGAACTTGCGAGGATATCCTGTATCAAAGGTGATTTTCAAAAAGCTCTGTATCAGGTTAACCAGTCGTTGAGCACCAATTCAACCAACAACAGTGCCATTGACCTGAAAGCGGCGATCCAACGAAAGTTAAAGGATTTTGATGGCGCCAGGGCAACTTTAAGCACAATCCTTGAGAACGATCCGCTCGATTTCAGGGCAGCCAATGAACTTTATCTGATCGAAAAAGCAAATGGCGTTACCCGCACAAGCAGCGAATTGCTGACCACCCTTACCAAAAAAATGAGGGATTTTGACCAGAATTATCTTTACCTCGCCGTTGGCTATCTGAATGACGGGTTAAATGCTGACGCAGAAGAGGTGCTGCTCCGCTTTAAGGGGAAAAATCAGGAGATCGGTTATTACCTAGGCTATTTTCAGGACTTGAAGGGGAAGAAAGCAGAAGCTGAAAGGTTGTTCAATGCTGCTTCAGAACAGTCTATCGATTACGGATTTCCATTCAGGCTCGAAACGGTCAAAGTTTTGGAGTGCGCCACAAAATATCACCCAACTGATGCCAAACCCTATTATTACCTGGGCAATCTTCTGTTCGACAAGCAACCGGAGAGGGCAATTTCATGTTGGGAGAAAGCGGTCAGTTTGGATCCTACTATCGCTACTGCCTGGAGAAACTTGGGTTGGGGTTATTATCAGGTAAACAAGGACTTAACCAAAGCGATTAGTGCCTACGAAAAAGCATTTGCAGTAAAGAAGGACGAGCCTGTGTATTATGCCGAACTTGATCCCCTTTATGAGCTGAACAACACACCCATTGAAACAAGGGCAAAACTATTCGATTCTGCAAATGAAGTGGTCAAAAAGCGTGACGACTCTTTTGTGCGCGAAATCATGGTGCTTAATCTGGCAGGACAATCGGAAAAGTCGGTGGAGTACCTCACCAACAGCAACTTCCATTTCCGAGAGGGAAGTTCAAGGGTGCGCGACATTACGGTAGACGCCCATCTCTTATTGGGCAGGAAGTACCTTGCAGAGAAAAAGTACAAGGAGGCGTTGGAACAGTTCCTTGCCACCGTGGAAACAGCCGAGAATGCAGGCCCGGGACGAAAAAGCGGGGATGCAAGAAGCCCGCAGATCAATTATTTTATTGGTTTGGCCTACGAAGCTTTGGGGAACAAGGTCAAAGCAAATTCATACTATACCCTATCAACTACGCAAACGATCAGGGATGCCAATTCGATGTCTTATTATCAGGGGTTAAGCTTTTTGAAGCTGAAAAACAAGCCCAAAGCCGAAAGCTGTTTTAATGGATTGATCGGCGACGGCGAAAAGCGGCTCAAACAAGGGCAGGATGTCGATTTCTTTGCCAAATTTGGGGAGAAGGAATCCACCAATGTTCAGCTTTCGAATGCCTATTTGTTGATCGGTCTTGGCAAGAAAGGTCTTGGCGACACAAATGCATCAACGAAAAACCTGAAAAAGGCTGTTGAACTGTCGGCAAGCAATTTGTGGGCGAAAATTGAGGTGAAGGAATGAAGATTATTGGCGAGGATTAAATTGTAAAATCATGGCTATTTTGAAGCTCAACTCGATTTTTTCGTTTCACTTACGGCATTTCAATTTGAATCAAGATATTAAATACTTTTTTATTTCGTTTTCTTTTTGGGAATAGGATAATTATAACACAATTCATAACTTCAAAGCTTAATATACAAACACTAAATCATAATTATGATACCAGATTTTCAATCAATAATGTTACCTTTTTTAACGATTCTTTCTGATGGGGAGGAACACACAACCATTGAGACGAATCAAAAGTTAGCCAATCACTTTTCATTAACTGAAGCGGAAATAAACGAATTTCTTCCGAGCGGTGTAGCAAAGACTTTTGCGAATCGAGTTGCATGGGCTAAATCACACTTTAAAATGGCAGGACTCCTCGAGAACACAAAAAGAAGTTCATTTAAGATTACGGAAGCAGGGAAAAAACTCCTCGTCACTAGTCCTAATGAAATAAATTTACGATTATTAAGATCGATTCCAGCTTACCAAGAAAGAACAGGTCGTACTCGAGAAGACAATTCATCATCAGACCCCGAAATTTCTCAAATATCAGCAACACCTGAAGAAATTATAGAAAATAGTTATTTGACTATTCGAAAGAATCTTGCTCAAGAATTGCTCTTCAAAATCAAAAGTAGTAGCCCCAGTTTTTTTGAGACTTTAGTTGTTGAATTATTGGTTAAAATGGGTTATGGTGGTTCCATTAAAGATGCTGGTCGATCAATTGGACGTTCTGGAGACGAAGGTATTGACGGAATTATCAAAGAAGATAAACTCGGACTTGATGTAATTTATATTCAAGCAAAAAGATGGGAAAATGTTGTCGAAAGACCAGAAATTCACAAATTCGTTGGTGCTTTAGCAGGTCAAGGAGCAAAAAAGGGTGTTTTCATAACAACTTCGAGATATACGAATGAAGCACGTGACTATCAGCCAAGAAATGAAACAAAAATTGTACTGATTGACGGAGAACAATTAGCAGAATTAATGATTGACCATAATCTTGCTGTTTCTACTGTAAATACTATCGAGATTAAAAGAATAGATAACGATTATTTTGGCGATGATTAATGAATTCCAATTGGTAAAAATCCAATGAACTTTCATTTGTTAAAATTCCAATTGTATGGGCTCTAAAAATAATTCCCATATTTGGGAAATAGTTCCTTAATTGTCTTTTGGATATAAATTAGTTCAAGTAATTCAGTTTCAGTTTTGGAGAGCACAATAGGCTGCGAATAATTCTCAAGAAAATTTCATCGACAAAATTTCATCAAAAATTTGGTTATTGTTGCCCAATTAGGTAACTTTGTGTCATAATTGAAAAATGTATGCGGACAACCTACGTTTATAAAAATGAATTTTGGGTGTTTTATTACGCACAAAAACCTGAAGTTCAGGATAAAATCGATTGGATTATTGGTTTGGTCAGGTCGTTAAGAATGATTCCGCAGAAATTTTTCAAACACCTTGACGGGACTGACGGACTATTTGAAATACGGGCAAAAGTAGGCAGCGATATATATAGAATTTTGTGTTTCTTCGATGAAGGGAATTTGGTAATCCTACTTAATGGTTTTCAGAAGAAGACAGACAAAACCCCGAAAAATGAGATTGAAAAAGCAACACGTTTAAAAAGAGAATATTATGAAGACAAATCAAGAAAATAACCTTGTATCATGGGACGACCACCTAGACAATAAATACGGCAAATTAGGAACTCCTTCAAGAGAAAAATACGAAGAGGAATTTGAGAATTTTAAAATTGGTGTGTTAATCCAGGAAGCAAGAAAACAGCAAAACCTTACACAAGAGGAGCTTGCCCTAAAATGTGGGACAACAAAGAACTATATTTCGAGGATTGAAAACAATGCAAGTGACATCCGGCTTTCGACACTTATGAGAATCATTCGGGAGGGTCTTGGCGGCCAACTTAAATTAAGCCTTGAACTTTGAGATAGAAGCAAAAGCTTTTTCCATTGGAGAGATTCTTCGTGATGCCAGAAAAGAATCTCATATGACCCAGGAGGAGCTGGCACAAAAAAAGTCATATTAACAATCGGTTAAAATCCATAAAAGAAAACTGACGATAAAAAGGTGAGCCTTTGGGTTGAACGATTTCCAATCGCTTGTTTTGCTGAGATTGGAAATCACAGGAACCGCTGGTTGAAGAAATAAACTTTGGTCAATTTGAGCTTTTTTAGGATTATCAATGATGGAATACACCAACTTTGAATATTTCCAGCCGCCAGTTTCCAGCCGCCAGTCGCTTCCCTTGGTATAGAAAACTCACAAACATTAACCAATCTTCCTAAGGGTCGGTTATTCAACAACCTTAAAATATCGGGTGCTGCTATTTCCCAATTCGTCAACAATCAGGAGTTTGTGGTTTCCTGGTGTTGGGGAATCGGCCATTTGGTGAATATCCTTTGTGCTTCCCAGAAATTGACCATCGAGGTGCCAGAATAGGGTAGCACCCAATCTTCGATGCGCTGCCTGATAAATGACCAGTCCTTTCTTTCCATCGTTTCCTTTCGGAAGATAAACCATCAATCGGTCATCGGGATAAATGAGTTCCAACATCTGGATGTCCTGGTCAGCTTGCGCTCCCGGAAGCCATGTTGGTAAATTGCGGTATGCCGGATGGTTTTTCCGGTAGTAATATTCCATAGCGGGCGGCAGGAGAAACCAATTTTCGTTAACGATCTGATTTTGTGGATAACACCCTGAATTGACCAAGTATTGGCGTTTGGCATCAAGGTGGATCCGCTGATGATAAGGACATGGCGGGGTGCTTAAGCAGGTAGCTGGAACCATCACTGTGTCTGTTTCGTTGCAATCGACGGAAGCCCTGTAACCACTTTCGCGACAGACTGCTACGGGCAACATATTTGAGAGGGGTTTCTCAAACCAATGGTTTGAAGGAACCAGTGAACTCAATTCAAACAGGAGCGGTGCGGCAGCCAATCCGCCAGTTAATCCCGGACGGCCTTCCCCATTGGCATTTCCAACCCACACACCGATCACATAATCCGGGTTAACTCCAATTGCCCAGGCATCGCGGAAACCGAAGCTCGTGCCTGTTTTCCAGGCTAATCGTCCCGAAGATGCAAGTTGGCGCCAGCCTGCTTCCTCCTCGGGACGGTTAAGCTCTGTCAGGATGTTAAAAGTTTGCCAGATCGAAGCGGCATGATAAACAAATTTTCCATCAGCCAATTCGGACTTTGGTTTAACAGGCAAAAAATCAATAGGATAGTAATCTCCTGAATGATAGGTGCTTTTCTGATTGTACCGGTTTAAAGCCCTTGCCATAGATCCATAGGCCGATACAAGTTCTTTCAATGTCGCTTCGCCACCACCCAGTATCAGTGACAACCCGTAATGGCCAGCATCCTTATCAAAGGTATTCAGTCCGACATGTTTCAGGATATCGAGCAATTTAACAGGCGTGTAATTTTTGAGCATAAAAACGGCAGGAACGTTCAACGATTTGATCAAAGCCTCGGATGCCGGAACCGCTCCCCTGAATTGAAGGTCGAAGTTTTGCGGTGCATATCCCGAAAAATAGAGCGGCAGATCGGGCATCAAAGCATTTGGCATCATTTTACCACCGTCGAGCATTGCAGCGAAAAGGAATGGTTTCAGGATACTCCCTGTACTTCGATGTGCTTCAACCATATCAACGGCACCGCCATGAGGATCATTTGAGTCGGCGTTTCCTATGTAAACAAGGATCTTCCCAGTCTTTACCTCTGCGATCAGGCATCCTGTATTGTAGATATGGTTTGCCCTTAATAGAGGCATCTGCTGGTTAATGATCCTTTGAGCCGCCACCTGTAGTTGCCGGTCGATGGTTGTTCGAACAATCACCTTATTGGCTTGGGTCGTGCACCTGTTTAAAAGATGGGGTGCCAGATCGGGCAGTGGCCCAGGTTTTCCAGGTAAGGGTTCCGAAATTGCCAGTTCATAGGTTATGGTATCTATCATCTTGACTATTAATAAATTACGAAGTACCCTATCGCGTTTCTTTTGTTGGATCTCACTATTTTTGCCAGGGAAAATCTGGGATGGGGCATTGGGTAAAACTGCAAGTCCTGCCGATTCGCCCCATGATAGTTGATTGGCCGAGCATCCAAAGTAGCGCCATGCAGCCGCCTCCAATCCAACAACATTGCCTCCGAACGGGGCATGGGCACTGTAAAGAGCAAGGATTTCGTTTTTCGATTTGGACAGTTCTAGTCGAAGTGCGAGGACCATTTCCTGCAATTTCTCCCGAATGGTCCTTTTTTCCCCTTTTCGGGAAAGCCTGACCACCTGCATTGTCAGGGTACTTGCACCGCTGACGGTTTTATTCGAACTTAAATTTTGCCAGATTGCCCTACCAACCGAAAAAGGGTTGATCCCGGGATGGTAATAGAAATTACGGTCTTCAAAACTTAGCAGGCATTTTCTGAATTTTTCGGGGATCGTGTCCTGGAGCGGAAACCGCCATTGTCCGTCGGTGGCCAGCTTCGCCCCAAGCAGGGTTCCATCATTGGCCTCAATAACAGTACTATAGGCAACATCAAAATGGACAACGGGAAGGATAAGAAACAGAAAAAAAATCACACATAGACTAAAGATGATTTTGTGTTTTTTGATTTGGATTATAAACTTTCTTCTGACTGAAGTCTGTAGAAAGTTCCCCCTGACTGAAGTCAGGGGGAAGTCAGTCTTTGTATTTTTCAAATCCATATTTTTCAATAAATTCATCAATTTCTTCCTTAAATGTTCTCCTTGAATGGTGATCCTCCTGATTTTTAATGTATTCCCGAACTCTATCCAACCCAGATGGCGAGACGGATGCAGCCCAGAAATCATTCTGCCATTCAAATTGTGTTTCAGTCAGTTGAATTTTATTGATCCAATGGGCAGATTCTCCTTTTATTAATTGCATGATTTTCTGAATGGTCTGGTCGCCGCCCAATGAAATCAAACAATGACAATGTTGGGAAAATCCATTGATAAAGTCAATAAAGATTCCCTTTTCTATTGCATTTTCCCGGATGTGCTGCCAGACTTTCTTCCTTAATTCTTTGGTTTTAAGGATTGGATCCCAGTTTTTTGTGCTCCAGACAAAGTGGATATAGACTTTAATAAATGACATAAAATCTGAACGTTAAAAGTGTTATTTCAAATTTAATATCTCTTTAAACAAAAAATGTATGAGTTGCCAAATTAGATTCTTGCCAAAATTTCGGCTAAAGCCAATTTGATTTTCCTTTTTGCCCCAGGCTGAAGCCTGGGGCCATTCATTTTCCTCTGTAGAAGACTGAGCTATTCATTTCCAACAACAACTTTTATTCCCGAATTATTTGCCGAGACAAGGTTATTGTACATCGCTTCGCACTGAACCGGAGGCAGAAAATAGGTCCCGGAATAGGTGGCATTCAGTTTTACCTTAAACTCTTTCTGCTCGTTTACCTTTAAGCCAAAATAAGTGAGGACACGGTCGTCACGGATGTCGCGGTAGCTGAATTGGGATACGGTTTCCACACCAAATAATCGCTCATTGATAATTTCCCAACCCGATGGAAAGACCTGTGTCAACGCAAGGTTGTCAACTTCCATAAAGCCAATATTCTTCACCTTCACTAGGACATTGAAATCTGTTCCTTTGGGCACATTGGCAATATTGATGGGTTTACCATCTGAAGTCATGTAGGCAACATCGAGACTGATCCCGTTTTGTTTGGCAGGTACATCCACATTGAGCGGGATACCTTTCTGAACAATTGTAAGATATAAATCGGAAGTAGATTGATTGGCTACTTTTACCTGCATTTTTCCATTATCGGTATATTCCTTAGAAAAAGCAGCACCCTGAATTCCAAAGTCTTCCGATTTTCCATTCACCGACAGCCTGAAATTGTGGCTCGCATTGGGATCGCTGTTTTTACCTGCAAATTGCGCCATCGCCAACAAGCAGCTTGCCGTAGTTTGGGTACTCATCCATTGTCCACTGCAAAGTGCAGCAGAAATTGCTTTTGCAACCCCAAATGCTTCACTTTTTTTCTTCATCAACGAAAGGGTCTCCAATAAAATGGCCCGGTCGCGCATCGAAGATCCAAAAGTCATCCCTTCATTTTGATATTCAACAGGTTCCAGCTTTGTCATATCGACAAGTTGGTCAGCAACCTCAGGCCTTGAAGCCAGCACATAAGCTGCAGCCAATTTCCAGCGGGCTTCGATAGGCAGATTTGGCATTTCACGCAGCCTGTTCATTGCCCCGATCGCAGGACTTCCCGCCAAAGCGAGGGTGTAGAGCCTGTATGCCTGATCAAGTACCGATCCCCGTTCATTGAATTCTTTCCGCCAGTTGTTTGCGGCATTTTTTTGAAAATTCAACCATCGTTTTTTCTGGTCCCCGGGAATTGCATAACCCAGCTTTTCGGCTTCAACCATGAAATTTCCCGCCCAGGAAGTTCCCCACAATGACGGGTAACTCGATCCAGGCCAATAGGCAAAACTACCATCTGCCAACTGGAATTTCCGCAATTGGTCGATTCCATTCCGAATATTGGACTCAATTTCGACTTTCTTGCTATTGTTTGAATTAATAAATTGATTGATAAGTAATTGTGCAAACACACAGGAAATCGTCTGTTCGATGCAACCATGCGGATAATTGACAAGATAATCGAGTCGCTTCCCAAGGTTCAAAGGTGGCATTGCCGAAATCTCGACTGTTAGTGTTCCCGTGCCTGGGAGACCCAAAGTTTCGAGCGAGACTTCCTTTGATTGTGACGCATTTACCAGTAAGGTCTGACTGTTGACCATCATAGGATTCGGATTCCTGACATCCACCTCAACGGTGTAAACTGCTTTTTCCCTACCAGAAGTTGCAGTAACAGTGACCTTTCCAATTCCGATAGCATTGCCAGATTTAAGGCTGAACCGTGCGTCTTTCTCCCCAATTGACGAAAAGGAAACCTTCTGTTTATTCTCGCCTGTCAAGGAAAGTAAATCATTGGATTTCACCGAAATTTCCACATCCCTGATCCCCTGCTCCTGGGCAAAGATGCTTACGGGCAGATCAATGGTTTCGTTAATCCCGATGACACGTGGCACGGTTGCCAAAACCATCAACGGATCACGAACCGGAACTGCCTTTTCTGCGGAACCATATGCGTTGGCTGAAGCTCCAACAACCATAAACTTCAATGATCCAGTATATTGTGATAAGGTGATTGTATGTTTTTGCCTTGAATTCTTGTCTAAACTGAAAGGGCCAAGGAATTTTACAATAGGTTTGAACCGTTGGGCTTTTTGCTTCGATGGGTCGGGCAACTGATCGCTGCCACCGACTGCAAAAAGTTTTTCCAAAGTCCCGCCATAAGCGCCAAGCACATAATCATAAAGATCCCAGGTTTTTACACCAAGTGCTTCCTTTGCAAAAAATGTATTCCATGGGTCAGGGATCCTGAATCCTGTAAGGTCAAGAAGTCCCTCATCCACAATTGCCAACGTATAATTCATGGCAGCACCCGCTTTTTCAGACACTTCGACTGTAAATGGTTGTTCCGACCGCAACTCGTCTGGAACTTTAATGACCGGAACCAGGTGTGTTTCGGGATTTTCGACATTGATCGGAATGATGCCATACAACCGGATAGGCTTGTCGTTCACAGTCTGGTTATGCGGCTGCAGACACGTGATGTAAATAAAGATATTGGGTGCCATTTCAGGTTTGACTTTGAAGCTCACCTTGGTCTGGTTCGCATTTGTGTCAACCCAGAATTTGTCCAAAACCGTTGAACCATTTTCGATGGATACCAATGCTTTTCCACCCGATGAGCTTGGGAAACTCAATTTGATTTCCTCCCCAACTGTGTATTTATCCTTCTCGGCAGCAAAATTCAGCATCGTGGCACCACCTTGCTGCTTATCGGCTGAACCGTATGGCCAGTCAAGATAGACAGTCCTGGAAACAGTATGCCCATCGGGCAATTTTGCAATGAAAAGGTAACGGCCCCAATCAACATTGGCAATGTTAAATTTCAGTGTTGCTTTTCCTGAAATGGTTGATATCCTTGAAGTTAAAAATGGTTTATAATGCTCTTGTGTCACATAGTTGCCCACATAATCTTCTGATGCATCCCACCAACCGCGCCAGTTTACTTTGTAAGCCTTGATGTCAACCATTGATTCTGATGGGTTTCCATTTGGATCGACTACCACCAGTTCCATTTCGTTGACCTTTCCGCAAGCGAGCATTGGCCGGTTTTTATCCTCTTCAGGGAAACGGATGCCCACATATTTATTGAATGGAGATACTTGTCTAGTAAATTGAGATATGCTAAAATCGCCACCTGGTTCAAAAACCCTGACAGTCAAAACCGCCTCCAATTTTCCGGGAGCGTTTGTCAAAGGTTGCAACAAAACCGGAAAGATAAGATCCCCTTTTTCGTTCAATTTATCGTCAAAGATGGTCTGTTCTGCAGATTCAAAACTAACAGTTTTATTATCAAATACATAATTTGAATATTTTGGAAATTTGGTCTGACCTGCCTTTAACTGCATTTCGACTTTTGTTTTCAATGCTCCTGCGGGCATACCCTGCATCCATTTGACATTCAGGGTTGCCATAGTAGATGCTTTGTCGCCAACCTGAATTTGTTCAGAAGGGGTATTGAACTGCAACTTTAACCTGTTAGGTTTTACCGTTTCTATCCTGACCCTTTTCGTATATTCGGCTCCACCAACAGTGGCAACCAGACGCCAATTGCCTGTTGGGGCATCGACCTTTGTTGCAGTCCTGAAAGTTGTGATGTTATTTTTCAATGGCAGTACCATCTTTTGATCCAATTGACCAGTTGGAGTGAACAACTCAAATATTACAGGATGGTCAGCGGTCAGGCGGTTCACCTTATCCTGAATGATCAAAGAAACAAACAGCGAATCACCAGGCCGCCATACGCCACGTTCACCATACAAGAACCCCTTCAGCCCTTTTTGCATTTCATTGCCACCCACATCGAACCGACTGAGCTGCAAAGAAACATCCTCGCTGATTTTAAGATAGCCAACATCACTTCCGTTTTTGGCCACGATCAGAAATGGGGTGCGGTCAAGTGTTAGGGCAACCATTCCGTCATTGTCTGTATGTCCGGTTGCTACGACCTGTGACTGATAGTCGAAAACAGTAATTTGAGTGCCGGATTGTGGCTTGGCTGTTAACAGGTCAGTGGCAACAACCAACAATTGGTTGTCCATGCCTCGCTTGGCCAATAATCCTATATTTGAGGCAATTACATTTTTAACCGTGTTCCTTTTGGTAATGAAATAGGAAAGATAACAAGGGTTTTCCCTGTTCTGCCAGTCATAGGATGCATCTTCGTATTCGTTCCAGCCTTCTTCATCATCATAACCTGAAGCATTTAGCCAATTTTGATCATCAGGTTGAACCGCTTTACGCTTTACACTCTTGATCGGTGCATCCTGGCTGCATGGATAGAGTGAATATTCAGGCCGCATTGTCAGTTGGACCTGATAGATTGCCCCTGGTTCAATTTTTACCAATTCACTAATATTCATACTATAAGCACTCCATTTATTCAATGTTACGGCATGGATCCCTGTCAGGGGAAGGACACCACGATAAACAGGCCTTCCCACATTTTTCAGCGAATTGCCCTCATCCATGTTGTTGCCTTGAAAGAACTGATGGTAATTGTTGGCGAATATTTTAACGATCCGAACTTCAAGCGCATTGAGGTTCACTGTTTCAAACGGAATGACAAGTCCGTCGGTACTCGGAATAATGTTTCCATTGCCGATAAAGCGGACTGCAGGTTTCTCGGCCTGAAGTGTGATTGTCGTGATTTCTGTTTTTCCCAATTTATAACCGGCATAGTTTTTTAACCCTTCATAAATTTCAAGTTTCTTTTCGCCAATCACTTCCTGCCGTGGAACAAGCTTCACGATATTATCTTCGATAGATACCTCAAAATCAATTTTATCCATCATAAACAACCCACCTGTCTCCTGTTCCGGATCCAATGGGTCAGAAAAAACAAGTTCAATATAGGGACTCGTACCGGATACCACATTGCTGCTTTGCAAATTGAACTCGCCAATTGCCGGAACGATCACATCCTGATGACCGGTGCGATCTACACCAATGGACGACCCATTCCAGTTTACCGAAACTTTTCCGGGATTGTTCTCCCTTTTCACATCTGCTATCGCAAATTCGTGGACTGTCCGGTTGCCATTGTTGTGTACCCATTTTACCGGAAGTGCAGCACCTTTCTGTTCGGCATGGAGCATTTTTTCCACATTTTCCGCTGGAAAAGCATCACTTGTCGTAACTGTACCCTTGATTTCCATTTTGACTTCCCCATTTGTCCGGTAACTTCGGAGACCGCTCAGTTCGACTGAGAAATCAGCATCCATTGTCCTGACCTGAAATGAGAATTTTTTCAAGGCATCGGGTACGATCCTAAATTTTCCGAGTTGAAACGTCACATTGTAACTCTGCCCCGATTTCAGTGGTTTCTCTGGTTGAAATACCAAAGAATGGCCATCTGACAGCACTGTTTTTCCAGCAACAGAAGGTTCGAGCTGGATCAGTTCGGTAGGAAGTTGTTCTGAATTAAGTACTTCAGGTGCTGCATTCAGGTTGACCTTAATGTTGTCGGTGATGCTGATCGTCCCCGAAGTATAGGAAGAGATGTACTCCGAATAGGCCACAGCATTGGAAGCTGGTTTCTTACTGCCTGTTTTACAATTCACTAACAAAAGGCACAAAACAAACGACAAGCACAAAACTAATGAGCGTTTCATGGGTTAAAAGATTGGATGAGTGAATAATGGGAATAATAAAAAAAATGAAAATTATTATCCAAATATACCAATTATTCTCCACATGGGTATTTGTATTGTTCATAAAATTAAGATTTCAATTGTGTTTTTACTTTTTGAGATCTCACGAATTAAGCGATGTTGAATACTTATTGCTGTGTTTAATTTTAATATTTTTGTGGTAATTAAATAATAAAGTAAGCTTTAACAAAACATGAGTACTATAACATTTCAGAATCGAAAGTATAAAGTTAGGTATATTGAGATTGAAGGTGAAGGAACTCGATTAATCGCTTCTTCAGCAATGAACAAAAAATTGGTTTCTCCAGAAGGAGCATATACATCCAAAGATGCAATTGATGTAGATGAAAGAATCTATTTTTTTGTTGAACCGCATATTCTTAAACTCAAATATTCAGAATTAGTCCAGCATGTTATAAAATATTGTGGATGATACAGTTTCAGTTTTTTCCCCGCTCAATAGGCATAACACCTGAAATAAAGGCAATTATAGATTGTTTTACTTCGGCTAATGGTCAAATTGATTCAAACGTTAATAATTTGCCCAGCAATGGAGTCTTATTGATTCTTTATGAATCATTGTCAAAATTGGGCTTTAAAGTTGAAATAAGTAAGTCGAAAGAGGATAAAATAGCAGTACCAGTATTATTTGGTACCAATAACAAAATTGATAAATGCTTTAATGCTGATGCTATTAGTAGTGATGGTAAAATTGTAATTGAGATTGAAGCCGGAAGGGCAACTGAAAACAACCAATTTTTAAAAGATATTTTTCAGGCATGTATGATGTTTGAAGTTGAATATTTGGTAATCGCCGTTAGGAATTCATACAGGACACATAAGGACTTTGAAATAATACATACTTTTCTTGAAACGCTCTACATTTCAAATCGGTTACATCTTCCTTTAAAAGGTATATTGCTTATTGGTTATTGAACTCAACCAAGATTTATATAGAAAGTATTAATATTCAGAACCTTGCCGGCCCTGGAACGTCAAACCATTTGGCAGCCAGTTCAGTGGGCTGATAATTATGGATATAGGCGAAAGCTTCGTGCGAATCGGCGGCAATGAAATAGGTGGACTTGTAATCCACTTTTGAAAAGGAATCGCGATAAGCCCTCTCGAATTGGGCAAAAAGGGAATCATAAAACCCATCTGTATTGACAAACACGATCGGTTTGTTGTGATACTGCAACTGTTTGAGCGTAATGACCTCCAATATCTCCTCCAATGTACCGAAACCACCGGGAAGGGCGATAAATGCATCGGAACGCTTGCGCATAAGGTACTTACGCTCGCGCATATTTGGGGTGATGATCTGTTCATGATCAAGTGGGGAAGATAGCCTTTTTTGATGAATCGACTCGGGAATAATCCCAACCGACCTTGCCCCTGCCTTTCGCGCTGCCTCAGCAACTGTGTGCATCAGCCCAACGGTCGCACCTCCATAAATGATTTCGTGGCCAAAATCCCCGATCAGCTTTCCGAGTTTGTTGGCTTCATCAAAATAAAGTTCCGGGATGGCATTGCTGGATGAACAGAAGACACAGATTTTCATATTAATAATTTGAAAATTATATAATTTGAAAATTTGAAAATGGCTTTATTTTGCATTCTCATCTACTTCAAATATTCCGAATGTGTTGTTATCTAATATTCAATTGGAACATGATCCTCTTTTGTAAATTTCCAATCAAAAAGTTCAGAATAAAATTTTATATCCCGTTCCGGATCTGAGGACTGTATTTCGAAGAATCCTATTGTATTCATATTGTTGTTTTTACCCTAAAAGCTACCTAAAATATTAATTAATAGATGCTTATATAAAACAATAACTTAGATATCGATATTCGCATAGGTTGCATTGTCTTCGATAAACTTGCGTCGTGGCGGAACATCATCGCCCATCAGCATCGAAAATACATGGTCGGTCTCTGCTGCATTTTCGATGGTCACTTGGCGTAGAGTGCGGGTTTCAGGGTTCATGGTGGTATCCCACAACTGCTCGGCGTTCATTTCACCAAGACCTTTGTAACGTTGAACATGAAGCGCCTTTTCGTTGCCTCCTGCCCACTCTTCGATCAGCCTGACCCTCTGGGATTCGTTCCAGCAATATTGTTCCTGCTTGCCCTTCTTGACAAGGTAGAGCGGAGGTGTGGCGATATAAAGATACCCGTTGACAATCAGGTCGTACATGTACCTGAAAAAGAAGGTCATGATCAATGTGGCAATGTGTGATCCGTCAACGTCCGCATCGGTCATGATCACAATCTTGTGATAACGGAGTTTGGAAAAGTTCAACGCTTTCTGGTCGTCCTCAGTCCCTATGGTTACCCCAAGTGCGGTATAGATATTTCGGATTTCTTCGCTGTCGTAAACCTTGTGGGTCATTGCTTTTTCAACGTTCAGTATCTTTCCCCTTAACGGAAGGATGGCCTGAAATTTGCGGTCGCGACCTTGCTTGGCCGTGCCACCTGCAGAATCCCCCTCGACAAAGAAAACTTCGCACATGGCGGGATCTTTTTCGGAACAGTCGGCCAGTTTTCCCGGAAGGCCACCGCCCGTCAATACGCTCTTGCGTTGGACAAGCTCGCGAGCCTTGCGGGCAGCATGACGTGCCGTAGCAGCCAGAATGACCTTATTTACAATAATTTTCGCTTCACGCGGATGCTCTTCAAGGTAATTTGATAGCATTTCGCTGACAGCCTGATCGACAGATGAACTGATCTCGGAGTTGCCCAGCTTTGTCTTTGTCTGCCCTTCGAACTGTGGTTCCTGTACTTTTACCGAAAGGACAGCCGTTAAACCTTCACGGAAGTCGTCGCCACTAATCTCAAATTTTAGCTTGGATAACATCCCACTGGTTTCAGCATATGTTTTTAAGGTACGCGTTAAACCACGACGGAAACCTGTCATGTGGGTACCACCTTCTATCGTATTGATGTTGTTGACGTAGGAATGGATATTTTCGGTAAACGAGTCGTTGTAGCACATCGCGATTTCGACTGGGACATCGTTCTTTTCGGTCGAAATATGGATTGTCTCCTCGATCAGCCGTTCGCGCGTACCATCAAGATAATCAACGAATTCGGCCAATCCCTTTTCTGATAGGAACTCTTCATATTTAAAAGAACCATTGGACTCAATGACACGACGGTCACAAATTGTCAGCCTGATCCCACGGTTCAGGAAAGCCAGTTCACGCAAACGGGCAGAAAGGATATCATATTTGAATTCAACAGTCGTAAAAATTGTGCCGTCGGGAATAAAGGTAATGATTGTACCGGTTTTGTCAGATTCCCCGATGATTTTTACATCCCCTTGAGGGAATCCCCTTTCATATTCCTGTTCCCAGATTTTTCCATCGCGGTGGATTTCGGCACGTAAGTAGGACGAAAGCGCATTGACACACGAAACGCCGACCCCATGCAAACCTCCTGAAACCTTATAACTCTCTTTGTTGAATTTTCCCCCTGCGTGAAGGACCGTTAAAACAACCTCAAGTGCCGATTTATTTTCGCCAGTATGCAATTCAGTTGGGATACCGCGGCCATCATCAGCAGTTGTAACCGAACCATCTTCATTGATAATTACTTCAATATTTTTACAATGACCTGCCAGTGCCTCGTCAATCGAGTTGTCAATCACTTCATAGACCAGATGGTGCAATCCTTTGATGTTGATATCGCCAATGTACATCGCCGGACGTTTCCTTACGGCTTCAAGACCTTCGAGCACTTGAATACTATCGGCACCATAACTTGCGCTGCCATTTGAAGGTTTATTCTCTAAATCGCTCATTCTTAGTTAAATTTATTTTAAAATCAAAAAACGGTCACAACTGGTTGTTGCAGGAAACAAAAAATTATGTTTTGTGAATCATGGGATTAACCTTGACAGTCACTAAACCAGTCCCCCCTTTTTAAAGGTTCGCAAATATAATAAAAAAGGGTGAAACGGAGGTACTATTAAATTTTGAATTGCACCATAATATTGATTGAAATTTATTACTGGACCGACCAAACAACAAATTGCAGAAAGATTTCATTTCTGACAAATAGGAGAGGAATGTGCATTTTGATCGTTAAAAAATAAAAATTCAAAGATGGTTGTAATACTTCATCCAGGAAGCGGATTTCCATCGTAAAGCGGAGACCTGCCCCAATCATAAAATAGTACAAAATAAATGACAATTTAATCATACAGTCAAATGGTGATAGGTCATAATTAACAGACATTGCTACCTTTACATTTGAGTTTAATCAATAATGTCCGGGATGAAAAAAAATTGCAACGTATTCAAATTTAGGATTCTCACCTTTGGCTTCCTGTTAATGTCTGCTTTTCTGCATGTAGAGGCTGCCACTACAATCCAGAACCTCAAGGTGGAATATACGACCAATCCATTGGGTATCGATGTCAAAGCGCCACACTTTAGCTGGCAGATGGCCACTTCGCCTGGTGAAAGGGACGTAAACCAGACAGCTTACCAGGTTGTGGTCAAAGACCCATCCGGCAACATCGTTTGGGATACTAAAAAAGTATCCAACGACAAATCATTGGAGATCGAATACGCAGGAAGTGCTTTAAAAGCTGCCACCCGATATTCTTGGACTGTAACGGTTTGGGACCAAACTGGAAAAACTGCGACATCAACATCGTGGTTTGAAACTGGTCTGATGAATCCCGATCCCTCATTGTCGGCATGGGAAGGAGCCATGTGGATTGGTGGCGGAAACGACGACCTTGTTCTGTATTCGCATTACCTTGCAATTTTCAACCTGAAATATAAACTGGCAATTGCACCGGGAAGTACCCGTGCTAGCTTCGTTTATGGTGCCAACGACCCCCGGTTGATGGACAAATACAAAAATATCTACCAGTCAGAAAATAAGAAGAACGGGAGTTTTATAAAAGTCGAATTGGACATCTCAGCTGTTGACGGAACCGAAAACGGGAAAGCAAAACTGAATATCTATCGTGTTGGTTACAAGGATACCGATTCCCCAACAACGCCCCTTAAAATATTTGAGGTCCAAACAAAATTCATCGACAATTCCAATAAAAACAGCGAACATACCATCAGTTTCACGAGCAGGTTTGGGACAATTGCCCTTTCCCTCGACGGAACCCCCTCATTTATTGTCGTGCCAACCCCTACATCGGCTCCGAATGCCATTCCGGGAGTGCCACAGGAAGTCAGGGCGCGTGTGGGTGGCGGGGCTTCGGCAACAGTCAACCCTGCCGGGTCAGGTGGCGATGTCCTCCCTTTCGGGATGCTTTGTGATATCGGCTTTTCAACAGATCCGGGCCAGACAGCCACTTTCTCGAATTTGGTAGTTTACAACAACCGGTTTCCGAACAATACCCTTTTCAGTGAAAACCTGAACGGGACTTCCTTGATAAGCATATTTTCCGGGTTTGCTTCCGATCCCAACTCTGGTCTGACAATCAAGAATGGGAAATATTTGGTAAATGGGGGAAGCAAGGGAACCTTAATTACCGCCAATCCAAGCAGGAACTCTATGCCCATGTTGCGGACAACTTTTAAAGCAGGCGACAAAAAAATTGTGGGTGCCCGTCTTTATGTCACTTCCCGTGGGATCTATGAGGTTTACCTAAACGGCAAAAGGGTTGGTGAAGACCATTACAACCCGGGGCTTTCGCAATACAACATTACTCATTTTTATCAGACGTATGATGTGAGCGGGATGATCAACAAAGGTGAAAATGCAATTGGGGCTATGTTGGGCGAAGGTTGGTGGAGCGGCCTGCTGAGTTTCGGGAGCATCTGGAACCATTTTGGAGACCGGCAGTCGTTGCTGGCCAAACTTGTCATCACCTATGCCGACGGTTCTTCGAAAATAATAGCAACAAACAATAAGGATTGGAAATATTACAATGACGGTCCGATCATCTACAGTAGCCTCGATTATGGAGAGGCTTATGATGCAACCAAAGAGGCCGCCATTGAAGGGTGGACAACTGCCACCTACAATGACAGCAAGTGGAAAAAAGCAACTGCCATCGACCTGAAGGGAACTGCTTATATGGGTGGTGAACCTGATTTCAGGGGAAACAAGGATGAATTTGGGTGGGACAAATTAGCCATTACCGGACAAATCGGAAATAATGCCAGTATTTACAAAATACTTGTGGCACAAAGTGTTAACGAAGTCAGGCCAAAAGTATTTGTTTACAACATGGGACAAAACTTTGTTGGTGTTCCAAAAATCACGATAAAAAATGGCAGGGCCGGTTCTAAAATCACAGTCAGGGTATCGGAAATGCTTTATCCAGACCTGAAAGAATCGGGCAAGAATGTCGGGACCCTGATGACCGAGAACTACCGTGCCGCCCTGAGTCAGGACACCTACATTATGAAGAATGGAATCCAGACCTTCCAGCCACGTTTTACTTCACATGGTTATCAATACATCGAAATCACAGGGATAGATTCCCCACTTCCTTTGGTGGATGTGCAGGGGGTCGCCATCAGTTCGGTCAGGTCGTTGACCGCAGGTTATGAAACATCCAACCCAAAGGTCAATCAGCTATGGTCGAACCTGGTCTGGTCGAACGTTGACAATTTCCTGACCATCCCGACAGATTGCCCGCAGCGCAACGAGCGGATGGGATGGTCGGGCGACATCAGTGTCTTTTCAAGGACCGCCACCTATGTTTCAAATGCCGACCAGTTCCTCACGCGCCATATGGTTGCCATGCGCGATGTCCAGTCCCCGAAAGGGAAATTTGCCGATGTTTCGCCAATTGGTGGCGGCTTTGGCGGTGTACTTTGGGGAAGTGCGGGAATTGTCGTCCCATGGGAAACCTACCAGCAATACAGCGATGTTGCACTTTTGGTCCAACATTATCCTGCCATGGTCAAATATATGGACTATCTTGAAACCACGATCGATCCCAAAACCGGTTTAAGTTCGGACGGCCAGCTTGGTGATTGGCTGGGACCGCAGAACAACCAGCTTGGGACGGCTTTCCTTGTAACGGCCTATCATGCTTATGATTTGGGGATAATGGCCAAAGTTGCCAAAATTCTGGGAAAGGCTTCAGAAGCAGAAAAGTACCAGGCGATGTACGAAAAGAGGAAGGAATTTTTCAACACGACATTTGTAAACGGCGACAAAAAGACCCTTGGTTTGATCAGTGGTCCCCGTATGGGACCAGGCCAACCAACTGCCCCAGCTGAATTTAAAGTTGCCGATGTTCAAACCGCTTATGCAGTAGGATTGGGAATGGGCCTTTTCAACTCCGAAAATAAGCCTTTCATGGTCAAGAACCTTGCGGAGGCTGTCAAACGACAAAACAAGGACGATGGAGGGGTTTTGCGCCCAACCTATTCCTTGATGACTGGTTTCATAGGCACATCATGGATTAGCAAGGCATTGTCAGACAATGGGTTAAGTGAACTGGCCTACAAGGTATTGCAGGGCAACCAATACCCATCGTGGCTATATTCGATAGAACAAGGGGCGACTTCCATCTGGGAACGCCTGAACGGTTATACAGTGGAAGAAGGTTTTGGCGGGAACAATGGCATGAACTCTTTTAACCATTACTCGTTTGGAGCAGTTGGACAATGGATGATGGCCTATTCGATAGGGATACAACGCGATGAGGCAGGGTTCAAGAAATTTGTTTTGCAACCGGAGCCTGATCCGACAGGGCAGATGACATCCGCCAAAGGTTATTTCGACTCGCCTTATGGACGGATCAACAGCAACTGGAAGGTCGCAAACAAGGTCCTAACATACTCGGCGACCGTTCCGGCAAACACAACGGCAACTCTTTATCTGCCAGCCAGTTCTGAAAAAGCCGTAAAGGAAAGCGGGAAACCTGCTGGTCAGACAAAAGGTGTCACTTTCATCAGGTACGAAAATGGGAAAGCGGTTTACGAACTGAAATCAGGAGAATACCAATTTACTGTTCCGCAGTAAACAATCATCTTATTGATGTGTGTCTTGAAGGGTAGTTGATTAGGGATGAAGGTGGCAATTGTCGCCATCCCTCTGACCTGACCATGGATTTTTGTTATCTGTTCGATAATTCATATTTTGGGGGTAGGACGGAAAAACCATTGGCCTGTTGAAATCAGAGAGTACAAGTAAAAATAAGTAATCAAAACAAGAATGAAACAAAAATTGAAATTTTCTGCAGCAATAATCATTGCATTGTTCACATTATCAAATTGTTCATTTCCAGGGAAAAATTCCGGCTGGTCGCAGTTCCGTGGACCGCTAAACGACATGACTGCAACCGGAACAAACTTGCCGACTGAGTGGAATGACAGTCTTAATGTTAAATGGACGCACGAACTGACCGGGGCAGGTTGGTCTTAACCAATCGTTGTGGACGATAAAATCTTTGTGACCTCGGCATTTCTTGAAAAAGCTGCCCCTCGTGCAAAACCGCAAGAACAACCTGCACCACCTCCGCCTCCAGCGGCAACTCCCGGAACACCGCAGGGTCCACGGCCACAGGAGCCTGAGGACAACAGCTACAAGGAAGAGGTTTACCGTTGGGAACTCACCTGTTTCGACCTAAAAACAGGAAAAGAACTTTGGAAACAGGTTGCCCGTAAAGGAAACCCCGGATCAAAAAAACATGCGATGAACAATTATGCATGTGAAACACCTGTAACAGATGGGGAAAGGGTTTACGCCTATTTTGGTATGAATGGCGTTTATTGTTATGATCTAGGCGGCAAACTGTTATGGCAAAAAGACCTTGGTGTTTTCAATACCCTCAATGGTTGGGGAACAGGTTCCTCACCAGTTGTTTATCAGGGCAACCTTTATATCCAGGTTGACAACGAAGAGAATTCGTTTATTGTTGCATTGGATGCAGCTACTGGAAATGAAAAATGGAAGGTCAAACGTGACGAAAAAACAAACTATAGCACACCAGTCATCTGGAAAAACAAGCTAAAGACAGAGCTTGTGACAACGGGAGGCATAGTTCGTTCCTATGACCCCGCTACCGGAAACCTGAACTGGCAATTGAAGATGGCTGGCAAAATGGCGATCCCATCACCTGTTTTTGACACCGATCACATCTATGTTGGCAATGCGGGAGGTCCAGATGCAAAAGGGATGCTCTATTCCGTAAAGGCGGGAGTTACGGGTGATATTACACCTGCAGACAGTGGGTTGGTCAGCAGCGGAGTGGAATGGACTGTAAAAAATTCGGGTATTGCTAATCCTACACCATTACTTTATAAGGGATTACTGTATATCGTTGCTTCCAGGGGTGGCGAAGTCACTTGTCTGAATGCAGCAACCGGTGAACAGGTGTACAGGCAGAAACTTGAGAATGTAGGCGCTTGCTGGGCAAGTCCATGGGTAAGCAATGACCAGATCTGTTTTTACGACGAAAAAGGGGTGACCCAGGTTTTCCAGGCAGGCAAAGAATTTAAGCTCTTATCAACAAATAAGTTAAATGACAAATTCTGGTCCTCTGTTGCAATTGTAGATGATTCCTATCTATTCAGGGGAGTCAAAAAGCTGTTTTGCGTGAAGAAATAGTGATTACTTTTATCAAAATCGAAAGAATTTTTGGTTCCTGATAGGGATTGGCTGACTTAAAGAATTGATAGTTTGAATTATAGTAGTGATAGCCTGACTTAAAGTCAGACTATCACTTCCAGCCATCTAAAACAGACCCAATAATTTCAGCGACACCACAACCAAGGCCACCAACAGGAAATATTTTACGGCCTTCGGTCCCCAACTAACCGCAAAATTGGCCGCCGCCACAGCCCCAAGCGCATTGCCAATGGCAAGGAACAAACCGGCTTTTATGTCAACCTGCCCATTGTAAAAGAAGATCGCCAATGCCACGGGGGTGTACAACAGGATGATCAACTTCTTGACCGCATTTCCTCGGACAAGGTCATAACCGGAACCCATCACCAATCCGGCCAAAAGGATAAACCCGATCCCAACCTGGATAAACCCCCCATAAAACCCGATCATCACAAACAAGGGGTAGTGCCACCAAAGCGGTTTGGCAGGATCGGCGGTCATGCTTTTTTCCCACACCTTGGGTTTAAAGAGGATCAACAGGAACATGCTGATCAATGTGATGGCAATGATTTTTTTCATCGCATCGGCATCCAGATAACTTGCAAGCATCGCCCCGGGAATCGCACCAAGCACTGCAGGTATTGCCAGGCGGGAATCCACTTTAAAATCGATTGCATTTTTTGATTGGAAAGCCTTTAGGCCGGCCATGCTCTGAAAAAGGATCGCCACACGGTTTGTCCCGTTGGCCACATTGGCAGGCAACCCAAGGAAGATTAGCAAAGGAAGGGTGAGCATCGAACCGCCACCTGCCAATGTATTGATAAACCCAGCCAGAAACCCGGCCCCGTTAAGTAAAAGAATATTATACCATTCCATATTGAAAAACAAAAGAGTTGATAACCAACCCTTTTGCCTAAAGTTTATGATTTTGAGCCTACCATGCAAACATCGGGAACTTTTTCATCATTTCATTGACCTTTCCACGAACATCTGTGATCACCTCTTCATTGTCAACATTTTGCAATACTTCGTCGATCAGTTCCACAATGATCGCCATATCCGATTCCTTCAAACCACGGGTCGTAATGGCCGGTGTACCCACCCTTAAACCGGAGGTGAGGAATGGCGAACGCGAATCGAACGGGACCATGTTCTTGTTGATCGTGATATCCGCCCGAACGAGGGCGTTTTCAGCTTTCTTGCCGGTCAAATCGGGGAATTTGGTCCGAAGGTCGATCAGCATGGAATGGTTGTCTGTCCCACCGGAAATTACCTTATAACCTTTATCAATAAATGCTTTCGCCATTACCTTTGCATTCTTTTGCACAAGAGTCTGGTATTCCTTGTATTCAGGAAGAAGGGCTTCTCCGAAAGCAACAGCCTTTGCGGCAATCACATGTTCCAGCGGACCACCCTGGATACCAGGAAAAATGGCGGAGTCGAGCAAAGCCGACATCATCTTTACTTCCCCTTTCTTTGTTGTCAATCCCCATGGGTTCTCAAAATCTTTGCCCAGAAGGATGATCCCGCCACGTGGGCCACGTAATGTTTTATGGGTCGTAGAGGTCACAATGTGGGCATATTTCAATGGATTGTCGAGCAGACCTGCGGCGATCAAACCAGCGGGATGGGCCATGTCAACCATGAAAATAGCCCCAATTTTATCGGCGAGGTTGCGCATCCTTTGGTAATCCCATTCGCGCGAATAGGCAGAAGCACCGGCAATGATCAGTTTAGGAAGTTCCTTTAAAGCAACCTCTTCCATCATGTCATAGTCCACCAGGCCAGTATCTTCCCTAACCGAATAAGCAACCGGACGATAAAGCAAACCCGATGAATTGACCGGCGAACCATGTGAAAGGTGGCCGCCATGAGAAAGGTCGAGGCCCATAAAGGTATCTCCCGGTTTTAAAACCGTCATCAAAACTGCCATGTTGGCCTGTGCACCAGAATGGGGCTGGACATTGGCATACTCGGCACCAAAAAGCTGTTTCAACCGGTCGATTGCCAATTGTTCCGATTCGTCAACAAATTGGCAACCACCATAATATCGATGCCCCGGATAACCTTCGGCATATTTATTTGTCAGACAGGAGCCCGCTGCTTCCATGACCTGTTCCGAAACGAAATTCTCGGATGCAATCAGTTCAATGCCATGCAACTGGCGTATTCTCTCTTTTTCAATGATCTCAAAAATCTGGGTGTCCCTTTTCATTTGTTTCTAATTGTTAATCAATTATTTATGTATAATATTATAGCGTTTTTGTAACTTTTAATGACTGTTGCTTTGCGGCGTAGAGATCTGAATATCTTTCAACTACTTTCTGATTGCGCCTGAGCCGTGAGAAGGAATATCGGTTTCTACCAATATTTCGCTCCTACGGAGCTTTTGATCGTTCTCGAAGCTTGTTTTGAAATCCATAAAGTTGGTTATTTTACAAAACCTGATCCAATTTAATCATATAATATCAATCTCCAAGTTTTCCTCCTCCAATTTCCGGTTGCTGAGCGGAGCCGAAGCACCGTTTTTCGTTCTTCTTGCAAAATATGCGGCAAATTTACTGTTTATCAATAGAACCTCAATAATCCCAAATGTTTCCTTAATGCTAAATGTTACAAAAAGCGGTTATTCTTCCGAAAAATGGACCAGTTCGGAACGGTAGGCATTGAAAATTGTCGATTTTGAGATCAACCCAACATATTTACGGTTATTGACAACCGGAAGGTTCCACACCCCATTTTCATTGAATTTTTTCATTACGCTCTCCATCTTTTCATCCAACGAAATGGTAAATGGGGGCATCACCATCAGATCTTTGACAAGGACCGTGTTGTATAAATCTTTATTGAACATGATTTTACGGATATCATCAAGCAGTACCAATCCACAAAAATTTTCATCCTGGTCGATCACCGGGAAAATATTCCGCTTCGATTGGGAAATAACACGGACCAACTCACCCAAAGTGCTGTCAAGCCTGACAGTTTTAAGGTCTTTTTCGATCACATTTTTCAATTTAAGCAGGGTGAGGATTGCCTTGTCTTTGTTATGAGTGATCAATTCGCCTTTCTGCGCCAACCTGATATGATACAAGGAATGTGGCTCGAAAGGGGTGATCGTAAGGTAGGATGCTGTTGCAGTGATCATTAATGGGATCAACAATCCAAATCCCCCGCTGATTTCTGCTATCAGAAAAATGGCGGTCATCGGCGAATGCATCACGCCAGCCATCATCCCTGCCATTCCCACAAGAGCAAAATCCCGAGCCGGAACCAAGTTTCCATTGATATTGAGTATCGAAGAGATAAAAAATCCGGCCAAACCGCCCAAAAACAAAGTTGGGGCAAAAATCCCACCGCTACCGCCCGCACCATTTGTGGCTGCAGTAGCCACAATTTTCACGAGCATGATCAGCAAAATCATCCCGATCAGAATGAATTTATCGTCTTTGAAACCAACAAAAAGGGAATTGTTCAGGATATTCGAACCGTTATCTGTAAGTATTTGATCGATAGTAAAGTAGCCCTCTCCCCAAAGTGAGGGGAAAAGGAAGATCATGACCCCGAGCAGCACTGCCCCTATTCCAACTTTGACATAAGGATTTTTGATCTTTTTGAACCGCCCCTCGACATAGATGTTCCCTCTTGTAAACAGAAAGGAGAAGATCCCACAGAAGATCCCCAAAACAATGTACCAAGGGATATTGGCCACATTGAAGGCTTTATCGACCTGGAAATAAAAGTGGTGGGCATTTCCCATCAGGAAAAAGGCAAGTGATGTGGCTGTCGAGGCAGAGATCATGAGTGGCAGTAGGGACGACATGGTCATGTCGAGCATCAGTACCTCGATGGCAAACAACATCCCGGCCAATGGAGCCTTGAAAATCCCGGCAATCGCCCCTGCAGCACCACAGCCGATCAAAACGGTCATGCTTCGGTAGCTTAGGTGAAAAGTTCTGGCAATATTCGATCCAATTGAAGAACCCGTCAACACGACCGGGGCTTCGGCACCTACAGATCCCCCAAAACCTATGGTGATCGTACTGGATATGATCGAAGTAAACATGTTGTGGGCACGCAGCAGCCCTTTTTTGTTTGAAATCGATTCGAGTACTTTCGTTACCCCGTGACTGATGTCGTCCTTTACAAAAAACCGTACATAAAGCACTGTAATCAGTATACCAATGCCCGGGTAGGCGAGGTATTGGTAACTTTCTGAATAGGACTCAAAATTATTTGTTAGAAACCTGCCAAGATGGTGGATCAGGTTTTTGAGAATGATCGCAGCGAAACCACTCAGCAATCCTACAACGAAGCTCAAGATAAGCAGTACCTCGCGTTCATTGAGGTGTTTCAGCCGCCATGTGCTGATATGCTCTATTATTGTGGCAAATCTTTTCATCGTGTTGCAAAGTTAGTTTTAATTCATGTTTTATTTCCATCTTGGTTGTTTTTTACAAATTGATTACATTTGAGGGGGATAAAGGAGCAGCTGGCAACTGGCTACTGGCTGCTAGTGGTTGGCAACAGGTGACTGGCTTCTGACAACTGGCTTGGTTCGTGATCCAGAGATTATTGAACAGAATTGAAGATGAAAACTGTGATAGATCCTGTCAGGGATCAAATATTGGTAGAAAAATTAATGCGCATATTAAGTGAGTCCCTCTAGGGACGAAATATATTTATGAAGAATGAAAATGATGAAAAAAATATTTGTTTGCATCTCAATTGCGTTCTTTTTGTTGGCTGGCTGCATTAAAAGTTCAGACGTTAAGAAATCCCTGACCTACAGCGACTTTGTGGTCTCGTTGAACTCTGGGATGGATTATGCCGCAATTGTTGCCAAATTTGGGGAACCCAAGAAAGATATCGGCAGCGGGATCCATATCTATGTTTATCAATTGGACGATCTGACCGAGATTTGGATTGGATATTTGGACCGGATCATCTATGCCCGCCATGTCGATACGAACCAGAATGTGCTTCATATCCTTATTTGATATTTAAAATACCTTTGCAACCTTAATAAAGGATATCTTTAATGCTCAGGAAAAATCCAAAAGAAGTCACTGAAAAACCTGGTTTGCATCCCCGGAACCCACATCGGTACAGATATGATTTTCAACAATTGATCCTTGCCTGTCTTGAACTTGGGAAATATGTGAACCTAAATCAATATGGTACCGAAACGATTGATTTTGCCGATCCCCTGGCGGTTAAAATGCTCAACAAAGCCATCCTGAAACAGTTTTACGAAATCGAAAATTGGGACATTCCTGAGAATTACCTTTGTCCACCGATTCCGGGGCGTGCCGATTATATCCATTACATGGCCGACCTGCTGGCTTCGTGCAACAATGGAACAATACCTACCGGGAAATCTGTTTCGGTGCTTGACATCGGTGTTGGTGCCAACTGCGTTTATCCGATCATTGGGAGCAAGGCTTATGGCTGGCATTTTGTAGGCACTGATATTGATCCTGTTGCGATACGTTCTGCCAAAAAGATTATCGAAGCAAACCCCAGGCTTCAAGGCGTTGTCGAATGCCGGCTTCAAAGTAACCCTGCCAATTTCTTCTCGAACATCCTGAAACCAGGGGAAATTTTCGACCTTTCGATCTGTAACCCTCCGTTTCATGCTTCGGCAGAAGAGGCTGCTGAAGGGACACAACGCAAAACCCGCAACCTCGGAAACAACAAGATAGAAAACCCTGTCCTGAATTTTGGCGGACAGAACAACGAACTTTGGTGCCCCGGTGGCGAGGCGGAATTTGTCCGCCGGATGATCAAACAAAGTTCTGAATTGCCAAATTGCTGTCGATGGTTTTCAACCTTGATCTCTAAAAAATCAAACCTTCCTGGTGTTTACAAGTCGCTCCACAAAGCCGGTGCCACGCAGGTAAGGACCATCGAAATGTCGCAGGGACAAAAGCAAAGCCGCATTGTGGCATGGAGCTTTTATTAACATGCCATCTCCCCTGCATTCTTTTTAGCCGATAACAGGTTATAAGCCCCTTTAACGACAACTTTTGCAGTTTTGATATCGAAACCTTCAGGCAGGATAATTTCAGTAAAACCACCATCGCTTACCCCTTTCTGTACGGGGATGATCCGATACTCAGTAAATGGATTTCCGGCTTCCATTTTTTCCTTGTCATAAACAAAAATGTAATCTTTATCGTCAAAGCTGACCACCGATTCGGATGGCAAAGCTGTGACCAGGTTGCCAGATGTTTCGACCACCACATTCACATACATTCCCGGCAGAACATTCCTGCAGGTATCCGAAATACTGGCATAGACTTTATAGGTCTTGTCGACGTTGATGGACTGCCCTGTCTGGTAGATAAATGCCTCATGCTGTTCGGTTTCGTTGTTGATGAAGAACCTTGCTTTCTGACCTTTGGATATCTTGTTCGCATCCTTATCAAAAAGGGTCAATTCAAGCAGTAACTTGTCGCGGTTGACGATCTCGAACAACACATCGGCAGGAGTCACAAATTTTCCCAGATTGACATTTACTTTCGTGACGTAACCTGAAATAGGCGCAACAAGATTGACCGAACTGCTGATATTGTCTTCGTGAAGATTGGAAATATTGAGGCCGATCAAGCCAAGTTTCTGCTCCAGACCTTTGACCTGGGCTTGAAGGTTTTTGTAATCGGTCGTTACTTGCTGAACGTTTTTCTCAGAATAGACATCGTCCTTGTAAAGCTCGGAATGGCGCTTGAACTCGGCAGTGGCATATTCAAGTTTGTTCTTTGTTTCGAGGTAATCTTGTTGCATATTAACAAACTCCTGATTTTCAATAACTACCAGTGTCTGCCCTTTGCTGATTGCCATCCCGGGCATCAGGGTCGTACTTTTGATAAAACCGCCCATCGGGGCACAGACAGTCGCGAAATTCTGGGGTGCCACCGTGACGATCCCATTCACTTTAAGCGTACCGCTCAACGACCGCATTTCAATATTTCCGGTTTGTACATCGGCCAATTTGATCTGGTCGGCCCTCATCTCTACGATGTCATCAGGTATGACTTCAGCCTCTTTTGTCGGTTCCGTTGTCGTTTTACCCCCGTTGCACGCCACCAAAGCCATCATGAAAAGGGTTAAAAGAAAGTTCAATTGGGATTTATATTTTGTCATCTTCTTATAATTAAGGATTTTAATAAAAAGGCATCTTGTTATTTTAATTAATAAACTTTCCCAGTAATCAATTCGATATTGATCATGGTTTGATTGTAACTGTTGAGGGCATCGAGATAATTCTGTCTGATACTCAACGCCCTGCTCAGGCTAAGCACATATTCAAGATAATCCAACGCCCCTGCCTTGTAACTCCGGGTCGATTGTTCAATGATCATTCCGGCCTCAGGAACTGCCTGTTTCTCGTAATAATCGACACTCGAACGGTATTTTTCATATTCATCGATCAGCGATTGATAATCGTTGGCCAGGGACTTAATCGTATATTCTGCAATTGCACTGGCCTCCAACTCTTTAATCTTTAATGCTTTAACCTTTGAAACATAGGGTGGGAACCAGAGTGGGACGGAAATCCCTGCTTGAATCCCGGTAAACCTGTCGCCTGGACCAAAAGTTTTTGGAATTCCACCAACATCCTGCGTCCCCTGCAAAGTTTGGCTAAAATACCCAACATTGAAATCGGGCAACGCCTGGCTTTTTTCCAGCTTTTGTTCCAATTTAGCCACCTCCACCTGATGTTTGAAGTAACCGATTGAAGGATTGACCGCCAAGGCGGAACTCTCCGGAACCGGGACGAAATCGATCCGACGTAAAACCGTATCGGACGGATAAACCATTGATCCTGAATTTAGCAGGGTCATGAATTGACGGTTTAAAATTTTCCTGTCGGCGATCACCTGTTGCAATTGGTTCTTCACTTCAAGGCTTTGAGACCTTGCGGTTATCATTTCAAGCCGGTTGGTTTCACCGGTTTTTGCCCTAAGTTCTGCTGCCCGGCTAAAACCCGAGTACAAACTGTCCTGGTAAGCCAACAACTTTTGTTTTGAACAGAGGTAAGCCAATTGACGGTAAACCTGTTTGACCTGAGTCGCAATTTCAAGCTGTGACGATTGAAGTCGCCATTCGCTGCTTTTAACCGATGCATTGGCCAATTTGCTTTGGTTGATGTAAACGGATGGAAATGCAAACGTCTGTGATATTGTATAACTATTGTCTTTTGCAGAGGAATTGAACTGTCCGGATTGCCCATCAACAGAAGTTTTTGGGATATCCCAGGCTGCTCCCTTCAAAGCTTTTTGTACATCGACGGAATAGGTGGATGCACGGATTGAGAGGTTGCTGTCCAAAGCCAGCTTTATCGCGTCCTTTAATCCGATCAGCCTGACCGGTTGTGCGTATAAGTTATAAGATGCAGATTGACAAATAAATAGCAAAACAATGATTGACAATACTTTTGCAGGTTTCCCTGAAAATGGGAAACGGAATTTACGTGTCGAGAACAGAATATAAAATACAGGGAGGATGAACAAAGTAAGTATTGTTGCAGAAATCAATCCACCAATAACAACCGTCGCCAAAGGTTTTTGAACTTCCGCCCCGGCGGAATTGGACAAGGCCATGGGCAAAAATCCCAAAGAGGCAACTGCCGCAGTCATGACCACCGGACGCAATCGGGTTTGTAATCCCTTGATTACCCTATTTTTAATGTCAGTCATCCCCTCCTTTTCAAGACGGTTGAATTCGGCAATCAACACAATCCCATTCAGGACCGCTACACCAAAGAGTGCAATAAATCCAACACCTGCCGAGATCGAAAAGTTCATGTCGCGGAACCATAAGGCAAAGATGCCGCCGATGGCAGAGAAGGGTACTGCCGAATAAATGAGTAGGCTCTGGCTCACCGAATTGAATGTGAAGTAGAGCAACACAAAAATCAGCAACAATGCAACCGGAACAGCAATCATCAACCGTTTATTGGCGGCTTCGAGGTTCTTGAACTGACCACCATAGGTTACATAATAACCTGTCGGAAGCTTAATCTTCTGATCAATTTTATCTGTAACATCCTTAATTACAGTCAGTACATCACGGCTCCTGACATTGAAACCGATGGTGATCCTTCGTTTGGTATCTTCGCGTGAAACCTGCGCAGGACCCGACTGTAAAGTGATATTGGCAACTTGTTCAAACGGGATCTGTCCCCCATTGGGCAATGCAACCGAAAGGTTTTTCACATCGTTAAGGTTTTGACGGTAATTTTCGCCAAGCCGAACCACAAGGCCGAACCGTTTTTCCTCGTCATAGACCACCCCTGCCTGACTACCTGCAAAAGCAGCCTTCAACACCCGGTTCACATCGGCCACCGAAAGTCCATATTGAGCCAACCTGTCCCGGTTGTAGTCCACCTGGACCTGTGCCAATCCTGTCACTTTTTCGACATTGATATCTGCGACCCCTTCAACAGGTTGGATCAACTTCTCTATTTCAGATGCTTTAGAGGCCAGGGTTGTGAGGTTATCCCCAAAGAGTTTGATGGCAACATCCTGTTTCGATCCGGTCATCAGTTCGTTAAAGCGCATCTGGATCGGTTGTTGGAACTCAAATTTGACACCGGCAAGTACGACAAGCTTTTCTTCCATTTTTGCCACAAGTTCCTCGCGTGTTGAGGCAGAAGTCCATTCACTTTTGTCTTTCAGAGTAATGATGTAATCGCCTGTTTCCATGGGAGTTGGGTCAGTTGGGATTTCGGCGGAACCAATTTTGCAAACTGCATGTTTGATTTCGGGGAAATTGTCGAGCAAAATCTTGTTTGCTTTTTCAACCATTTCAATTGTATTTGAGAGAGATCCCCCCTGAAGCGTCATGACCCCGGATGCAAGGTCACCTTCCTCCAGTTGGGGAATAAATTCACCTCCCAAACGGTTGAACACAACCAGACTGAAAATGAACAAAAGGATTGCAGAAACAGAAACCAGTAGTTTCCTTTCAAGGGCAAAAAGAATCATCGGATTAAAAGCCCTATGGAGCCAGTCCATTAACCTGTCCGATAAATTGCGCTTGTGGACAGTATTTTTGCTGAGGAACAATGCAGAAGCCATGGGAACATAGGTCAGGGATAAAATTGCAGCCCCAATTAATGCAAAAGAGACCACTTGTGCCATAGGACGAAACATTTTACCTTCGATTCCAACCAATGCCATGATTGGAAGGTAAACGATCAGGATAATGATTTGTCCAAAAGTTGCCGAACTCATCATTTGCTTTGCCGAACCGAACACATTCTCATCCATTTGTTCCTGATTGAGCCGTCGGACTCCCTGATGGTGATGTTTGCTCATCGAAATACGGTGGACCACCCCCTCAACAATAATCACTGCCCCATCCACAATTAAGCCAAAGTCGATCGCACCCAGACTCATCAGGTTTCCAGAAACGCCAAAAAGGTTCATCATCGAGATGGCAAAAAGCATGGCTAATGGGATAACCGAAGCAACCACAAGTCCTGCCCTCAGGTTTCCCAACAGGAGGACCAGTATGAAAATAACAATAAGTGCACCCTCAAGAAGGTTCCGTGAAACTGTATGGATCGCACGTCCAACAAGGTCAGAACGGTTGAGGTAGGTTTCAATCTTAACACCTTTTGGAAGCGATTTCTGAATTGAAGCGATACGTTGTTCGACATTGTCTATCACTTCGTGCGCATTGGCCCCTTTCAGCATCATCACAACCCCGCCAACAGCCTCGGTCGTATCGACTACAAAAGCCCCATACCTGGTGGCACTGCCATATTGAACTTTGGCTATGTCCCTGATTAATATCGGTATTCCTGAAGGATTTGTTTTTACGACAATTTTCTCAATGTCGTCAAGGGTTTTTACAAGCCCAATCCCACGGATAAAGTAAGCATTGGGTTTTTTATCAAGATAAGCACTTCCTATATTTTCATTGTTTCTCTCCAATGCATCGAAAATATCTGTCAATGTCAGGTTCATTCCCCTTAATCTTTCGGGATCAACTGCAACTTCGTACTGCTTTACGAAACCACCATAACTGTTGATGTCGGCAACACCCGGAGTCCCAAGCATCTCACGTCTTACAACCCAATCCTGCAAAGTCCTTAACTCCATTGGGTTATATTTTTTTTCAAGCCCTTTGTCAACTGCGAGACGATATTGGAAAATTTCGCCAAGGCCAGAAGAGAAAGGTGCAAGTTCAATTTTTGCCAAACCGGCGGGAATTTCATCCTCGGCCTCTTTTAACCGCTCTGTCAATTGCTGCCGGGCCCAATAAAGATCGACATCGTCTTTAAATACGACTGTCACAACAGATAAACCCAACCTTGAAATGGAGCGCAACTCAATAATATCTGGTATATTGGCGACAGCCACTTCAATCGGGGCAGTTATAAAACTCTCTACCTCCTGAACTGCAAGGGAGGGCGCAAGTGAAATAACCTGCACCTGGTTATTTGTAATATCGGGTATCGCATCAATGGGCAACCGGCTGAGCGAGTATGTGCCCCAACCAATCAATGCCAAAACAAAGAGCCCGACAATAAATTTATTTTTGATCGAAAAATAAATAATGCGTTCTATCATAATGGAAACGAATCAAATAAATAATCAAAGTTGAATACAGAAAAATCCAAGTATTGGCATCCTTGATAAAAGAAAATAAATAGAAATAAATTGAAATAGATCTGTTGATTTCTAAAGATCCATGAAATTAAACCGAAATGCCTTTTTTGCTTGATTATAATTGATTAGCCTATTTTGGGAGGTTGCCAAATCGCTTCATTAGGCCTTGAAATAAACAAATTTGATAAATCGGAGGAAAAGGTTTCCAGTTGAAAAGGGATACTTTCAAAATTGATCGCCAATTCCTGTTGGATGACCGGACATCCGCAACAATTGCAGGTGCAAAATGGGGAACAATGGTCGTTGTCGCTATGATGGTGACTATCGGTTGTTTTTTGGGTAATCAGGGATTTTTGCACAGGTTCGTCTTCAGGTTTGTCAACGCAGGGGATCGCGGTGAGCACCATGATATAAAAGGAAAATATGCAGGCAAAAATTTTCATAACCGAATGCAAAAATAAAAGATAAATGGAACTTTTTTATTTTATTTTCTGCTTCGTTCGTGCCTGGTGCACAAATAATCTGATCAGGAAATTTTAAAGTGATAAAATTTAGTTCAAGCTTAAGATATAACCGATTGACAGATTAAAAGTTGATACTCTTTTCAACTGACTATTCTGACCCAGGGCACGTGGAAAATTGATGTTATATGCTGCCTCCAAATCAAAGTTCTTATAACTCAACATTATCGGTAGCGAAAATTCGGTATTCATCCAGCCATAGGAGTTCCCGTAATATTGGATTTGTCTGTTCCTTATTCCGACTGTTTTAAGGAGTAATGTTTCTTCGTTTCCAAAATAAGCGGAAACCTCAGGTTTCAGGTACAATTTATCATATTTGCCAATTTTCACCAATGAAATCTCATAATAGGCCTCTGCTGTAACTTGCACCGATGTTTCTTTTCCAAAAAGGATCGCCCCATCTAGTCTAGTCCCAAATGATTGCTTTCTGTAAGAGAGTCCCAATCCAACCGAATTGTTGAAGGACGGGGTTATGGAATCATTTTTTGAAAAGAAGTACCTGCCATAAGTAGTTCTGTAGGAAAGGTTATCCACCTTGGCAAGATTGTGACTATAACCGATGCTCAACTCGGTGGTATTCCATTTTGGAATTAATCCGCTGTAAATTGCACCCGATACCCCAACCATTAACCCATTTGAGTTTAGATAAAAGATTTGCGGTGCAACATTGAACTGGTCGATGCCCAGATCGCGCCCGGCAAAGTAGGTCTTGTTGCTGTAGTTCACAGAAGTATATAAAAACTGAAAATTTGAAACCATGTCAAAGATTTTGTCAAATTCATCATTTTGATCGAACAGATAAGCGTCTGGAAGTTCTTCCGTTTTTTGCGCCTTTAGCATTGAAATACTGCCAATTAAAATAAAAACAAATACAATCAGGATTTTTGTCCTGATTGTACCCTTAAAGATTTTATGCATTGATAAAAATTAAACAGTTAACAAATACAAAAGCAACAGCTGATAAGTTGTTGCTTTATAAAACAAATGGATCCAATTTCAGGGTGCAGTTATCCCTATGCTTTGGCTTTTGCTTTCGTCATTCTGGCTTTAATCCCATCACGTCCGATCTTCCGGGCCATTTTTTTTACATTGGCTTTCTGGGCATCTGTTAGAGTTGAAATAAAGGCTTGACGTTCAGCTTTCCTTGCAGCCAAATTTGATTCCATCATCGCTTTCTGATCCGCAGTTAATGTGGCTTTTAATGCATCCCTTTTCTCTTTTGCACTCAATTTAGCATTTTCAAGGATGGCCAATTGATCGGCAGTTAAGGTAGCTTTAAATGCCTTTTTCATCTCTGTGTTTTTCTCTTTCTGCTGGGCAATCAAGGCTTTTTGCTCATCGGTGAGATTTTTACGAAATTCCCCTTTTTGGGCAGAAGCGAATCCAACCGAAAAAGTGACCAGAAAAAGGGCGAGAACAATTTTTGAAAGAATACTTTTCATACCTTTTTAATTATAAAATGAATATTTGCGATCAACATACAGCAATAAGAAGTATGCCAGACCTAAAAGTTAAATTCATTGAAGAATTTTTTTCTGTTATTTAATTTTCAAAAACTCATAACATTGAGATCAGATTTTTTGTTCATTCATTTAACTTTGGCAATATTTCAATATCATAGAGTTAATCAGGTATCAGAAATTTTTCAATGCAAGAGACGACCGTTGCGCCTATTTTAGATATGATCAGGAATCCTGCTTCAAAAGACAAGGGGTTTCTATTGTTGATGGATCTTTACAAAGAGCCAATATATTGGAATATAAGGCGTTTAGTCGTGTCTCATCATGATGCCGAGGATATTCTGCAAGAAACCTTTATCAATGTTTACCGGTACATCGATACCTTTAAGGGTGAAAGCAAATTGTCCACATGGCTTTATCGCATTGCGACGAATGAGTGCATAAAACATTTCAGGAAAAATAGCAAGAGGAAAAATAGTAGTACAATCACAGAAGGAATTACAGAGGGATTTTCGGGTAGTGATCCTGAAAATAGTGAAGCCATTCTTTTGAAGTTTCAGGCGGCTATTCTTCAACTTCCTGAAAAACAAAGAATTGTGTTTAATCTTAGATATTACGATGAACTTAGTTATGAAGTGATTGGTCAGGTACTTAATTCTTCAGCAGATACAGTCAAGACCAATTTTCATTATGCAAGCTTAAAGGTTAAGCAATATCTGATTGATCATGCTTAGCAAAAAAATAGTAAATAATAAGAAATGAAAACAGACATTGGATTTGAGGGAATTGGACAAAAAACGACCTATAAAGTGCCGGATGGGTTTTTTGAGCGGATTTCATCGGAAACACTTATGAGGGCTAAGCAGAGGGAACAAAAAAGAAAAGCAAATCGGGTAATCTGGCGAACGATTGCAGTCGCAGCATCTTTGGTGGCAATGGTATATTTTACTTATTTTCGATCTGAACCATTAAAGTCAGATCAAAACCAAATTGTTCTGGATGACCAATCTAAGGCAAAAGAGACGGTCAATCCGTCCGAAACCATCCCTAAATCAATATTGGTCGCTGAAAGTACCAATATTGCCATTCATCATAAAGTGAGGATTGAAAATCCTGTTGTTGAATTAAGTACTGTACTGTCAGAAATGACCGATGAAGATCTACAGCAATTGGCCACAATGTATAAGAATGACCTTTTTTTGGGTGAATCACCTCAATAAAATCTAAATCCTTCAAAATGAAAAATTTGACCCTATTTTTGCTCCTGATTTTCACCATTTTTTCAAGCACAAATTCACAATCGCAGAACCTGGCCAGTTACCCTCAGCTAAATAAACGTATTGTTGAGGCAAAATTGCGGGAAATCAGGATCAGTTTAAAACTCGATCAGTCCACTTTTGATCATTTTCGCCCTATTTATGAGAAATACGAAAGTGAAGTATCCGAAATAGACTTTAAAAAATTAAACAAGCTTTTAAAAGTTGATGCTGAAAGTTTGTCATCTGAAGAAGCAGACCGGTTAATTTCACATCAGATCGAAATTGCCAAAAGGATGCTTGAAGTACGAGAAAAGTATTATAAAGAATTCAAGTCTGTTCTTTCCCCACAACAAATTATCAAGCTTTACCAGACTGAGGCCGAATTACGGATCAAAGTCATGCAGGAATTGAAAAAGAGGATTCAACGATGAACTTTTTTGAGTAGTGTCACGATAGAAATACTTTTTATTTTGAATTGTTTTTTTAATTAAGTTTGTTTTGATCAATTACAATTCAAACTTATTAAAATGAAAAGTTTTTTTACCCTCTTTTTCTTAAGTATCTTACTGTCAATCAATGCCCAAACAAAATCAATAAAGAACTCTCCAATCTTATCGGAAGGTTCTCCTGAGAGTGTGGGAATCTCTTCCGAAAGGTTGGGACGGGTCGAATCGATGTGTGCCGAAGCCGTTTCGAAAGGGGAAGTGCCAGGTATTGTGGCTCTTGTTGCCCGAAATGGCAAGATTGTGTTGTACAAGTCATTTGGGAAAGCAGACAACCAGACCAACCGAAATCTTAAGCGCGACGATATCTTCAGGATTGCGTCACAAAGTAAGGCAATTACTGCAACAGCTGTTATGATGCTTTGGGAAGAGGGGAAGTTTAAGCTTGATGACCCAATCTCGAAATACATTCCCGAGTTTAAAAACCCACAGGTCCTAAAAACATTTCAATATAAGGACACAAGTTATACAACAACTCCCTCTTCAAAGGAAATTACAATACGCCAATTGCTTACACACACTTCGGGTCTTGGATACGGGATTATCGATGGTGACGAGCAGATGAAAATGATCTATCAGAAAGCCGGTGTGACCGACCTTTTTACAACCGAAAATATCACGATTGGCGAAAGTGTTAAAAAATTGGCAAAGCTTCCATTGCACAGTAATCCGGGAGAAAAATTTATTTATAGTGAAGGATTGGACGTGATGGGATATCTGATCGAGGTGGTCTCGGGAATGACCTTTGAACAGTTCCTGAAAAAACATATTTTCGAACCTTTGGGAATGAACGACACAGGATTTTATTTCCCAACTGAAAAATCGGGACGTTTGGTTTCGGTACAGCAGAAAAATGAGAAGGGTGAATGGGTTCGTTATCCGGTTACCTTTTACGATCCCGATTATCCGGTCAAAGGGGCGAAGAAATTCTTTTCGGGTGGGGCAGGATTGTCAAGTACAGCAAAAGATTACGCCACATTCCTGCAAATGTACCTCAATGGAGGTGAACTCAATGGGATCAGGTTGTTGAGCAGGACAACTGTCCAGACCATTTTAAGCAATCAGACCGGAAGCCTTTATGGTGGAGCTGAGAAATTTTTTGGGATTGCATTTTCGGTTGTCACCACAAAGGGAGGAGATCTGGGCGAATTGTGGAGTGCTGGCACTTTTGAATGGGGCGGATATTTTAATACACAGTACTTTGCCGATCCGAAAGAGAAAATCATCGGTATCCTGATGAAGCAAACCCAAGGAAATGTGACCGACAATACGGCATGGAAATTTCGCAACCTGATCAGCCAATCATTAGACGATTGATTTTGCTCTATATTCACAGTTCTTAACCACTAAATCTGTCCAAATAGTCAAAACAGTCCTATGAATACAAATAGATTGAAAGTATGAACTACAATTTTTATTCTTTTAAAATCTCACAACAATGAAAAACGACACCTTGATTACGACAAGTACCTCATTGGAAGGGTATAAAGTTATCAGGCAATTGGGCTTGGTGCGCGGCATTACTGTACGTTCACGTAGTATTTTTGGCAATATGGCTGGAGGATTTATGACCATCTTCGGTGGCCGTAGTGCCATCTATACCGAATTGTGCGAAAGGGCACGGGAAGAAGCGTTACAATTGATGATTTATCATGCGCGTGAACTGGGTGCCAATGCCATTATCAACATGCGGTACGATGCCAACGATGTGATGAGCGGACTAACGGAAGTTCTGGCTTACGGAACTGCTGTTGTGGTGGAATCTGTCGAAAATTAATTGGATGGCTGACAATTTTATCCAACTGGTCGTCAATCCGATAGCAGGAAGTGGGAAAGCAAGGAAGGCATTTCCATCTATATTGCATAAATTCAGGGAATTAACCGACTCAGAAATCAGAGTTGCCTATACTACTGGTGCAGGCGATGCAATCGTTCTGACCCGTGATGCAATTGTTAACGGAGCATTGATGGTTGTCTCTGTTGGAGGGGACGGCACGATCAATGAGGTGATTAATGGTTTTTTTAATAATAAAATTCCCATCAATCCATTTTGTGAACTTGGTGTTATCGACTGCGGAACAGGGGGCGGTTTTGCCAGTACCGTAAACCTGCCAGAATCGATTGACCAACAGATTGAATTAATCCTGAAATCCTCTGCTATACCAATTGATCTTGGATGTGTTGATTTCATCGACACATCAAATAAACCAACATTCCGATTCTTTATAGGTGAGTGTCAAACGGGTATTGGAAGTCTGGTTGTCTCAAAAATCGGGAGCAAACTTAAGGCGGTTGCCGGCAAATATGCTTTTTTTTATGTGTCAACAGTTGAGGCTTTAACTTTAAAACCTTCAAGACTAAGGGTTAAATATGACGACAACATAGAGGAGGAACATCGCTTATTGGGACTGGTTGTAGGAAATGGTATCGTTTGTGGCGGAGGTATGAGGCTTACCCCCAATGCGAAATTGAACGATGGCCTTTTTGATGTTTTACTGATCCATAATATGGGATTGGTTCAAAGGTTAATGAACTTGTCGAAGGTCTATTCCGGAAAACACATTTTATCCCGCCATTTTTCTACTAAACGTTGCAAGAAAATTACCATCCAATCGGATTCGCCCGTGTCTCTTGAAGCTGATGGGGAGTTATTGGGGTATTCCCCATTTGCTATGAAAATATTCCCTCAGGTGATCAAAGTAAAAGTTGGTCATATTCCTTCCTGATAATCACGAATATATGTTTGGAATAAATTGTTCTTGGATCGACAAGGCGAAAATCTGTGCGATCTCTTTCCTTTCGAATCCCAGCTTCACGCCAAAATTGAAAATAAACTCAAGCTCGCTCTCAACGATCTCGCTATCAGCAATGATAATATTGATCATATATTCAAGCATCATATTTTTCTCGCCAGGATTGATCTGGAGCAAGGCGTTCACCGATTCCTCGAAAAACTCCTGTATCTTGTTTTCTTCGATCATTTGGTTGAGGATCTGTTTCGGGAAAACCGTAAAAGCCGAAAGTTCTTCTATAATCCGTTGATACTCTTCCTGTTCAATGGCCTTATCAATACCAGCGACAATCAATCCGGCGGAAGCGATAAATTTGGTGCGGTGATAATTAATGGGTGAATTGCTGATCACCATCAGGCTTTGGATCAATTCCGAAATTTCTTCATCCAAAACCGTATCAGTGAGTAGCTCTTCTTTTGAAATCAAATTCTTATATAGTTTTGAAGTTTCAAATAGCTCTACGGCTTTGATCCTTATAGGGTTGATGGGATGCGATAAAAGGTTGCCTGATCCGGTCTCTTTGAAATAGTTCAGGATCTCTTCATTCTCAGTACTGAAAGCTTTTGGGTCGAAACTGAGTCGTTCGACGCTTAAACCCGAGGCCATCTTAAAAAAACAGGAAAGCACCTTGTCCAGGTTGCCACAAGCGATGAAGCCGAAACGATCAGCTGTCAGTTCGGAAAGTTTGTCCCATACCGCAATCTTGTGCTGCATCATCAGGGGTGTTTCTGTTTGGTCGGCAAAAACAAAGTTAAGCAACTGCGCGATATTGGCATTGTTGCTGATCAGGTGGCCAATCTCATGGCCAACAATAAACTTCAACTCGTCATCGTCAACTTTATCGATCAATCCCGAATTGATGTTGATGATATGGCTCTGATCCTCTTCAAGTCTCGAGACCGCAAAAGCATTCAGTTCCGGATTATTTGTAATGTAAAATTCTGTCGGTTCGTTAAATTCCAGTCTGTCCATGACCTCTTTGAAACTGTTGAAAAGACGTGGGGCAAGCTTTTCGCTTACTTTAAAACTATGTCCCTGAAGGATATTTTTAAAATAATTTTCGGTTTTTTCAACTTTTGCTTCCCTTAGAATGCTTTCAAGTACCTTACCCTGAATCTGTTGATAAAGTTCTTTCCCAAGTTGCATCTCCAATGGTATCCTTAAGGTTTCATGGTTCATACGAATGTCGTTTTAGTGGTTCCTACGATTGTTAATTAGCGATTAAAAGTAATTAAAAGGTTCGTTCAATAAACAGGTGAAATGTTTTTTATTACTTATAGTTGCAGCTGTTCTTGTAATCAACGTTTTGGTTATTTTGGCAATTATTGTCGTACCTTTTTTGCTGAAATTTGCTGGCTACATTGGTGAAGAGGGGATTCAAGGTTTTTTAAATGCGATTTGGAAAGGTTCTAAATAGCAATTGTTTGTTAGAAACCAGGTTATGAATAGGAAAACTTTCACCTCTTCTTATTGATGTTTCGGTAATTCTTAAGTAACTTCGCAAAAATTCATTTTAACCCTTATCCTATGATTCCATTAAGTCATCTTCACCCAATGTTGGTCCATTTTCCGATAGCCCTTCTTTTGTGGGGTTTTATCGCCGATGCTGCTTCCATGATGTTTAAAAAGGAGTCATGTCTTTCAAAAGTTGGCTTTTACCTCTTGCTGATTGGCGCACTGACTTCCTTGTCAGCGGTACTTTCCGGATTATTGTTTACCTCCGAAATGCAGGGTGCTGCCGGCACAATCAGGGAAACCCATGAATTATTGGCCTGGATGACAGTTGGGACTGCAATGGTGGCTGCCGCCATTCGGATTTATATTGTTTCCCAAAAGAAGGAGGCAAACGGTTTAAAATGGGTTGCATTTATTGTTTATGGCCTCGCAACCATCCTGGTGAGCATTACCGGATTCTATGGGGGTACCCTCGTTTATAGCTTTATGATGCCATTATAAATTTAAAACAATTAAAATTCAAACAATGAAGAACATTTTGTTATTTGCATTCATGGGCCTGATCATATTGGCAGGCTGTTCGGGTTCAAAACCTGAGAAAACAATCGCTAATCTTAAGGCAGGTATTAAGGGCGAAACAACAGCTAGTGCAAAGTATGCTGCTTTTGCACAAAAAGCTCGTGGAGAGGGAAAAGATACCATTGCAAAGCTTTTTGACGCAGCCTCAAAAGCGGAATCGATCCATGCCAATAACCACCGGAAGGTATTGGAAGGTTTAGGAGAGAAAATGTTGGATTTTAAACCTGAATTTGAAGTGAAGACAACTGCCGAAAACCTTGCCGCAGCAATTGAAGGCGAAGGTTATGAAGTTGCTACCATGTACCCGCAATTCCTTGCCGATGCCAAGGCAGAAAAAGTTGAAAAAGCCGAAAGGTCTTTTAATTGGGCGTTTGATACCGAAAAGAAACATCATGAGTTCTATGTTAAAGCTTTGGACGCGTTAAAAACGAATACTGTCAATACATTGCCATTTGTTTATGCTGTTTGTCCAGTATGCGGAAATACCTATGATAATGCAAAAGTCGATGAGAAATGCGCTTTCTGCCAGACTGGTAAAGATAAGTTTATCATCATCTGATTTCGTTCATACCTTTGGACTGAAAGTTTTCAAATGCCAAAAACCGGTCGGAATTTGTCCACATCAACGGATATATAGCCGCAAGTTACAAATGTTTCAAAGCTGCCTCAAAAAGAAAATTGGGGCAGCTTTTTTTTAACTAAAATGTAATTAGCTTGTATTGATGATATATAAATCTCATTTAATGAGATTTAAGAATTCTTGGTGAAGATTGCTTTGTACTGACCAGTTGCTTTCTATACTTTCAATGTGCCAGCATTCGATAGAGGTCAACTGGAACAAAACAAATTTGTATTTTTGTCATCTTAATATCTTAAAGAGTACGATAATAAAATTCAGAGTATGCATCAGATTAAGCTTGCCGATAATATCTATTTTCTTGGGTTTAACGACCGAAGGACAAATCTTTTCGAAAATATATGGCCTATCCCAAACGGGATTTCATACAACTCATATTTAATTGACGATGAGAAGGTTGCAATAATAGATACGACTGAAAGGCAATTTATTGAGGATTACCTCGAAAAAATCCAGGGAATTATTGGAGATCGGAAAATTGATTACTTGATTATCAACCATATGGAACCCGACCACTCGGGTGCGCTGAGGGCCATCAGGGCAAGGTATCCTGATATCACCCTTGTCGGGAATAAGAAAACCTTTGGTTTCATTGAAAATTTTGGTATGGATCCTGGTAAGGTATTACTGGTCAACGACAATGACCGGTTATGTTTAGGTAAGAACAATCTGCAGTTTCAAACAATTCCAATGGTACACTGGCCGGAAACAATGGTCACCTATGATGAATCGAACAAGATTGTTTTCTCTGGCGATGCCTTCGGCAGTTATGGTACGCTTGATGGAGGGGTTTTTGATGACGAAATCAACCTCGATTTTTACGAAGTTGACGTGATGCGTTATTTCACAAACATTGTCGGCAAGTACTGCCCCCATACTCAACGAGCCATGAAGAAGCTTTCAGGTCTCGAAATTAAAATGATAGCAGCGACACACGGTCCGATCTGGCGAACTGACCTAAACTGGGTGTTAAGCAGATATACCAAATGGAGTTCCTACGATATGGAACAAGGAGTTGTAATTGTTTATGGCTCCATGTATGGACATACCCAGAAAATGGCGGAAGTAATTGCCCGTCAGCTTAGCGAGCGTGGAATAAAGAACATCAGGGTTTATGATTCATCAAAGACCCACTCTTCCTATATTATCAACGATATTTTCAAATACAAAGGTTTTATCGTAGGAAGTTGCGCTTACAACAATGCTTTGTTCCCCAATGTTGAAACTTTGCTTGCCACGATTGAACATATGGCCCCTAAAGCGCATTATCTTGGGATATTTGGTAATTTTCTGTGGAATGGCGGGGGCGTAAACAACCTCAAAAAATTCGCTGAGATGATCAAATGGGAGATGGTCGGTGAACCCGTTGAAGAGAAAGGTTCGTTGAAAGCAGATAAATTCCAGATGTGCATTGACATGGGTAATGCAATGGCTGACAAATTGCTCCAATAATGACATAATATACATTGAATGAATGAATTATTAGAAATAGTCTTACATACCGATGTTGCATTGATGCGGATTGTTGCTGAAAATGTCACTGAGGCTTATGTGGTGCTATTTCTGATTATTTTTTGCGAAACTGGCCTTCTTTTCTTACCTTTCCTTCCTGGAGATGGATTGTTGTTTTCAGCAGGTGTCATTACTGCATCCACAGCCTTGAATATAGTTTGGCTTGTTCCATTGTTGATACTCGCCGCTGTACTGGGTAATCTGACCAACTACTTTGTTGGTGTTTTTTTTGGGAAAAACCTTGAAAAAAGTGACAATCATTTTGTTAGGAAGTATTTAATGAAACACATCATTCGCACACGCTATTTTTATGAAAAGCACGGTGCCAAATCGATTGTCATTGGACGGTTTTTTCCTGTGATCAGGACTTACATTCCTTTTTTTGCAGGACTTTCAGGATTTAAATACAACCCTTTTCTCTTATATACAGTTATCGGATCGGTTCTCTGGGTTCCATTCTTTTCCCTGACCGGCTATATCATAGGCGAAAATACCTGGGTTAAAAATAATTTTGGTCTGATTTTTCTTGGGTTGATTATTGTTACGCTTATGCCTTTCTTTTACAATATTTTAAAACTGGCATTTCAGAAGAAAGTGCAAAAGAAAGATGACTGATGGATGATCCCTTGCATTGATTCATTCCATTTAAATACGAACCTGCTTATATCTTTGAAAAAATCATTTTTAACAGTTGGCACAATCTTTGTCAGCCATGTTTAAAATGAATGCATTTACAAATGATTAATTTCTAATACAATTGGTTAAATCTGTTCAACGATAAAAATTGGATGTTATGGCAATAAATTTAACAAAGGGGCAACGCATTGAGATTGGACTTAACAAAGTCGGCATTGGTTTGGGTTGGGACCCGAATGCTGGTACAGGGTTTGATTTTGACCTGGATGCCTCTGCCTTTATGCTCGGGGCAAATAAAAAAATACCGCAGGATGAATATTTCGTGTTTTACAACAACCAAAAATCACCGGATGGGGCAGTCGAATCATCGGGTGACGACCTGACAGGAGGCAACAGCGATGGGGATGATGAGACCTTAATGGTTGATTTGTCGAAAGTTGACCCTAAGATACAGGAAATCATTTTTACAGTTACCATTCATGATTACGAAGCCCGTCGTCAGAATTTTGGTCAGGTCCGCAACTCTTTTATACGGATTTACAACAGTTTGTATAACGAAGAAATTGCAAAATACGATCTGGACGAAGATTTCTCTGTCGAAACAGCCGTAGAATTCGGGCGTTTATACAAAAGGAACGGAGAATGGAAGTTTGAAGCAATGGGTATCGGATACAAAGGTGGATTACAATATTTTGTCAGTAAATACGCTTAAATTATAAACTATGGCAATTAATTTACAAAAAGGTCAGACCATTGACCTTCGCAAAAACGATAAAGGCGACAGTTTCGACCTTTCGCAGGTTACTATCGGACTGGGTTGGGATGTTCGCAAAAAGAAAGGTGGATTTTTAAGTGGTTTGCTTGGAGGTGGCAAGGAAGAAGAATACGATCTGGATGCCATTGCCTTCCTTCTTGATGCAAATGGGAAAGTGGCCAATTTGGGTCGCAAGGCAAAGGCACCAAATGGCAGAGAGATCAATCTTTACGAAGGCGATGTGATCTATTTTAACAGCATGAAACACCCTTCCGGCAATATCTGGCTGACTGGCGACAACCGGACAGGTGCTGGTGATGGCGATGATGAACAGATCATTGTCAGGTTGGATGCTTTGGATCAAAAATACCAGAAGATCCTGTTTCTTGTTTGTATCTATCAGGGGAAAGCGAAAAATCAGCAATTCAGCATGATCGAGAATGCCTTTATACGCGCTGTTGACAACAAAGGGAAAGAGATTGCCAAATACAACCTTTCTGGCGACCCTTCCCTGAATGGCATGTACTCGATGATCTTTGCCGAAGCTTACCGCCGTGATGGGAGCTGGAAATTCAGGGCTTTGGGCGAACCTCAGCCAACCGACAATTTTGTGGAAATCTTAAAAAAATACGTAAATAATTAAAATACAATAGATTATGGCAATTAGTCTTGAAAAGGGACAACGTGTGAATGTTGGGTTACCTAAATTTACAGTAGGACTTGGATGGGATGCCAATTCCTCAGTGGGTCAGGATTTTGACCTGGATGCTTCGGTTTTTATCCTTGGCGAAAATAAAAAATTAATTTCTGATGATTATTTTGTCTTTTACAACAACCTGAAATCTCCGGATGGAGCAGTTGAACACACAGGTGACAATCTGACAGGTGCAGGCGATGGTGATGATGAAAGTCTTTTGATTGATCTATCGAAAATCAACCCGGCTGTATCGGAGATCACTTTTGTGGTCACTATCCACAAAGCAGCTGAGAGGAAACAGAATTTTGGTCAGGTAAGGAACTCATTCGTTAGGATATATAATCCAAATACCAATGAAGAGATATTAAAATATGATTTGGATGAAGATTTCTCGATTGAAACTGCCGTAGAATTTGGCAGACTTTACAAGCGGAATGGGGAATGGAAATTCGAAGCCGTAGGTGTAGGCCTCAAAGGTGGCCTCGAAGATTATTTAAACAAGTACAATTAACGAAAATCTACAATGGCAATACAATTAGAAAAAGGACAACGGATCAACCTTGAGAAAAGTAACGGTAGCAAACTCTTAAATATATGTGTGGGTGTAAATTGGGGCGCAATCGAAAAGAAGGGCTTTTTTGGGGGTAAAAAACTTGAAGCGGTCGATCTGGATGCAAGTTGTGCCACTTTTGATGATTCCAACAGGGCATTGGAAGTTGTGTATTTTGGGAACCTCCAATCGAAAAACGGCTCTATACGCCATAGCGGTGATGACAGGACAGGCGATACCGGTGGTGATGATGGTTTGGACAATGAGGTAATTTCTGTCGATCTGTCAAGAATTGATCCGGCAGTTACGAAGATTGCATTTGTACTGAACAGTTTTCAGGGTCAGGATTTCAAATCGATCCCCTTTGCTTCGATCAGGATTTATGAAGGAACCGCAACCCAGGTTAAAGAGGTTTTTGCGACCTACGACATTGCCAACGGCCCCAATTTTGCAGGTCACGTTTCAATGGTAATGGGCGTATTTTACAAACGTAACGGTGAATGGAAATTCAATGCGATCGGGGAACCAACCGCCGACAGGGAATTGAAAGGAACCTTAAACAGTGTAATTAATAAGTACTTATAATATGAGAAGGTTACCAGTCTATTTACTTTTGGATATCTCCGGTTCGATGTCCGGTGAACCAATCGAAGCTGTGAAAAATGGTGTTCAGGTCCTAATCTCCACTTTGCGTCAGGATCCTTATGCACTTGAAACAGCTTTTCTAAGTGTGATCACTTTCGACAGTTCCGCAAGGCAGATTGTGCCACTTACGGAACTCTCTATGTTCCAGATGCCTGATATTCAGGCAAACGGGACCACTGCCCTGGGTGACGCATTGTCGTTGCTGGCCTCCAAATCCGACACTGAAGTTGCCAAAACGACCCTTGAGGTAAAGGGCGACTGGAAACCATTGGTGTTCCTGATGACCGATGGTGAACCAACAGACAATTGGCAGAAAGGGTTGGCTGAATTTAAAAAGCGGAAATTTGGGATGGTCGTGGCATGTGCTGCCGGACATGGAGCCAATACTTCTGTCTTAAAGCAAATTACGGATGTGGTTGTTCAGTTGGATACCGCCGATTCGGCAACGATCAAGGCATTCTTTAAATGGGTATCCGCTTCGGTGAGTACAGGCAGTCAGAAAATTGAAGCCAGTGGAAAAGAAGTTACCGGATTGAACGAATTGCCACCTCCTCCGCCGGAAGTCAATATTGTTGTTTAATTACCGGGTAATCAAGTATTTGTACAAGAAGATGTAATGTATTGAAATACATTGAAATATCGAGGAAATATTTGATTTGCTATAAGTTGAATATAACATTACAACGAGTGGTGCAAGGTTGCACCGCTCGTTTTTATTGGTTTGAATGAATTTAAATTCCCCTTTATGAGAGGATATGTTGCCAATAACCTGATTCCTGGTGAAAGAGTCGAATACGAAACGACTTACCATTGGGTCATATTTCTAAGTTTCAGGGCGATATTTACATTGTTTATTGCCCCGATCATGGACCGATATACGGATGAGTTTGCCATTACAAACAAACGGGTGGTCATCAAAACGGGGCTGATCAGCAGAAAAACTGTCGAGCTCAACCTAAATAAAATTGAGAGCGTCAACGTCGATCAGACAATTATGGGCCGTATTTTTGGATTCGGAAACATCACGATAATCGGAATCGGCGGCACGCACGAATTTTTTCTCAACATCCGTAAGCCGCTCGAATTCAGGAGGAAATTTCAGGAATTGTGCTAAATAAATAATTAATTATAAATGAGAAGATTACCTGTTTATATACTGATTCAAACATCGGGTGCCATGCATGGCGAACCGATCGAATCGATCAAGGTAGGGCTTGAGTCGATGGTAGCCAGTTTGCGGCAGGATCCCTTTGCATTGGAGTCGGTCCACATCAGTCTGATCACATTTAACCGTGTGGCAGAACAGATTTTGCCACTAACGGAATTGGAAAATCTTCAACTTCCCGAGATTATTTTGCCAGAATCGGGCGGAACACACCTTGGTGAAGCATTGAAATTTCTTTGCGAAAGGGTTGACCGTGAAGTGCAACTCACAACAGCTGACCGTAAAGGTGACTGGATGCCACTCCTGTTTATCATGACAAACGGAAAACCGTCTGATAACCAATTGTACAATCAAATGATACACGAAGTTAAGCGTCGGCACTTTGGAAGTATCATTGCCTGTGCTGCCGGTGCAAAAGCCGACACTGTACGGTTGAAGGAACTGACCGATAATGTGGTAAGCCTTGATACAACCGATAGTGCGACTTTTCGTCAGTTTTTCAAATGGGTATCTGCATCGGTCAGCATGGGAAACCGGAGTGTGGGTGCTGCTACCGAAATGCAGTTGCCACCACCACCTCCCGAAGTCCACACAGTAATTTAGTTGCGTAGAGACGCACGGCAGTGCGTCTAAAGTGTCTAAAATGTCCAATATCTTTGAGGAAAGAGCATTTGTATCAAGTTTAGGTTCTTTCTGAAGAAATGAAAATGAAATAATTACAATGAACATTAAATTAATAGGATACGACCTTAAATGTCTTGAGATCGTACTCAATCCGGGGGAACAGTTTTTTGCGGAGAGAGGTTCCCTGATTTACCTTGAAAAAGGGATCGAACGCGAAATGAAGGTACTACAAAATGGCGTTTGGGGGATGCTAAAAAGGGGAATGTCTGGCGAAAGCTTAATCCTGGTCGTCTATAAAAATCTTAGTCGCGACCCCAAAAAAATGGTCATTGCCGGCAAAGGGGGGATGGTTACAGTAAACCTTGCCGAAATGGAGGGTGGAATCCTTTGTAAGAAAGGGTATTACGTAGCCTCAAGCCAACAGGTTGATGTGGATTTTAAAATTTCACTAGGTAGCCTTTTCAGTGGCTTGGGATTGGTTTTGCAGAAAATCACCGGAAACGGAACTGTGTTTTTGGATTCCATCGGTTCACCTACCAGAATTGATTTGCAGTATGGTCAAACAATTCAGGTTGACGAAGGCAGTTTAATCTGTACAAGTTTAGGTCTCGAAGGGCGCATCCAGTCGTCCATGTCGGCATCCAATATTTTTTCGGGAGAAGGTTTTTCGCTTGTCGAAATCTCTGGTCCCGGAATCGTTTACATCAATTCTGTGAATTTGAGGACGCCCTAGGCAAGGAGCAGGGAGCAAAGGGCAGGGAGCAAAGGGCAAGGAGCAGGGAGCAAAGGGCAAAGGGCATGGGGCATAGGGCTAGAGGCTTGGAGGATGGAAGCCGGAGAAGGAAGACCGGAAATACCCTCTAAGTCGCCCATCTAATTGTATATTTATCTGAAATTGAAATACTTAACAATTTAATTTTAAAGCCATGAAATTATTATTTTATATTTTCGTTAACGTCCTGATCGTAGGGCTTTTTCTTTATTCAAAACTCACACCTTACAAAGATCGGCTGACAGGAAGATACCTTTCAACGTTTAAATTCTTTGACGCCATTTTTAATCCCATCCTGGCCATTTTTAAACCACTAGCCCGTCCGATGCAGGTTGGATATGGAATTGCAGTCGATTTGTCGCAGATTATCCTGCTCGTAATTTTACTTGTGGTATTGCGATTTATACTGTGAAACACCCACCTGTATATATTATTTAGTTTAATATGTTGATTAAATGGATATTACAAAATACTTTCCAAAAATTGAGGTTACGGCTACAGGTGAGAATCACATAAACGATTTTATTACGGTTAAAGGTAAGGAATTGAAGGATTATATTTTAAAATTGTGGGACGAATTCCTGCAGGATGAAATTTCAAAAAATGTTGATGATGAAAACCAGCCAAATTCACAACCCCTTACCGGATCATCAATATTAGAACCTGTTGAAAACCCGGTTATTGATATCAATTTTGAACCTACTACTGTAATCCCTGAAACCGTTATGAACGATATTAAGAAGGAAAATGAGATCAATGAGGCACTTGCATTACAGATCAAAAATAAGTACATCACTTTGCCAAACGGAAAGGTAGGGCAACCTTATAATTTCACATTTAGCGTTGAAAAGATCGGGTTGACCGATATTGAAGATTTTTGGTTTGACGGGATGGAACCAATTGGCCTACAGTTTGATCCAGAGACAGATGCGATTACAGGTATCCCAATTATTTCGGGTGAGTGTTCGATTCACTTGCACCTGAAAAGGAAAGGATGGACTGAAGGCAAGCCAATTTTTGAACGGAAATTGAACCTCACCATCAATCCAGACCCACGTTCGTTGTGGTTGAACAAACCCTCTGATGAGTCCGATCCCTATTGGAAACCGGACTTCGCCACCCAATTCTTAAAAGTTGAGTCCACTGGCAGAAAAATCAGAAAAGAGCACAAAGATGTTGTGGCGGCCAGTGTCCGCGGACGTTCACATGCCCATGAGGGAATTTGCAGGGATGATGATTTTGGATTGGATTACGACAAATCGTCCCATTGGTACATTCTGACAGTGGCCGATGGTGCCGGTTCCGCCAAATCTTCCCGTAAAGGTTCGGCAATTGCCTGCAAAACAGTTGTGGATGTTTGCAAAACTCAGCTTGGGCAACAACACAAGGAATTTGAACACCTGATCAAAGAGTTCAATCTTAACAAGTTGGATACCAACCGCAAAAAATTGGGTGATGCCATTTATGCGATAGTCGGAAGTGCTGTTTTTAAAGCCTATCGGAATATCGAGGAAGAAGCAGTCAGGTCTGGTAGGGCAACAAAAGATTTCTCAACAACATTACTTGTTTCCATTTGCAAAAAGTTCACCTTCGGCTGGTTTGTTGGTGCATTTTGGGTAGGCGATGGAGGAGTCGGGATTTACAACAAGGAAACTCGGTTCCTGCGGATTTTGGGTGAAACCGACGGCGGTGAGTTTGCGGGCCAAACCCGTTTCCTGACCATGCCCGAAATGACCCAACCTACAGAACTCTACCGACGTTTGCGTTTCGATATAGTCGATGACTTTACAGCCTTGATTCTTATGTCTGACGGGATTACCGACCCTAAATTCGAAACGGACGCCAATTTGCTCAGGATCGAAAAATGGGATGAACTCTGGAACGATCTTTCCAAAGAAGTGGATTTCACGGATGACAATGAACGATCAGCAGATCAATTACTTAAATGGCTGGATTTTTGGTCTCCCGGAAATCATGACGACAGAACAATCGCAATACTCTTCTGATTATGGCAAAAACAATAAAAATCACTGCCACTGATGGTTCAGCCATCGAATTTGTCGACGAGATGATTGGCTCCGGTGGGATGAAAGATGTCTATTTTAGTCCTGATAAAACCTATGTTGTAGCCTTTTTCCGCGACAAACAGGATTTCAACGCCAAAGACCGGTTGCAGAACATTACAGGAATTTACCGTGACCGGATCTTTAATCAGCAAGGGGGCGATTACTGGCAGGACCTTTACTGCTGGCCGACTAAAATTGTGGAATACAATGGCAAGTTGGGACTTGTCTGCCCCACCTATCAGAAGCATTTCTTTTTTTCAAAGGGTTCGGTCAATAACGATTTCCTGGGGATCAAAGGGAAGGAGAAGGAAGGAAAATGGTTTGCTTCGGCGAAGAACCAAAATAAGTTCCTGGCACCTGAAGAGAAAGGCGACTGGTTTAAATATTTTCAGATTTGTATCCGGATCAGCAGGGCTGTTAAGCGTTTACATGCCGCAGGGCTTGCCCATTCCGATTTGTCGTACAAGAATGTCCTCATCGATCCTGCAACCGGAAGGGCCGCCATCATCGACATTGACGGTTTGGTAGTACCCGGCAAATACCCACCCGATGTTTTGGGGACACCCGATTTTATTGCGCCTGAGGTTATCGAAACAAAGCACCTTCCAATTACCGATCCTTTACGTAAGGTTCCAAGCATTGCTACAGACCGTCATGCCCTGGCTGTGATGATCTATATGTACCTACTGTACCGTCACCCGTTAAGAGGTGGAAAAGTGAACGACCTTGATTGTACAAAAGACGAGGAACTCTCAATGGGTGCCAAAGCATTGTTTATCGAACATCCTACCGACAAGAGCAACCAGGTTAAGGTCAATCAGTTAAATCCGAGCCAACTCCCGCAAGGTGATCCGAACAAAATTCCTTATACGGTTTGTGGTCCCTATCTTACGGCTCTTTTTGACAAGGCATTTATCGAAGGTCTCCACAATCCTTCCTTTCGGCCAACGGCCAACGAATGGGAGGATGCACTTTTAAAGACAGTCGATTTGATGCAACCCTGTCAAAATCAGTCCTGTTGGCACAAATGGTTTATTTTCGACAATACGAAACAACCCAAATGCCCTTTTTGTGGAACGATTTACCGGGGCCAATTGCCTGTGCTTAATCTTTATTCTTCTAGGAAAGCAGGGACGTTTACGCCAGATAATTATCGGTTGATGGTGTACAACAATCAATATCTCTACCAATGGCATGTGAACAGGAATATCTCACCCAATGAACGGCTTACAGAAGACCAGAAAAAACCGGTTGGGTATTTTGTTTTTCATAACAACAAGTGGTTGCTGATCAACCAACGTCTGGACGATTTGGAAGACAAAAGCAATGGAGTTAAGGTTACTATAAATCAGGCTGTTGAATTGACGGATGGAAAACAGATCCTTCTCTCGAAAGAGGAGGGTGGAAGATTAATAATTGTACAACTCGTTACTGGTTAGTACTGATTTAAAAATGTGTTCATCGAGAGAGCAAAAAGTGATCCAATAAACCTCAGCGAAAATCTGCGGGATCAGCGGGAAAAAATTAATTTTCTGCAGATATCGCTGATCATCGCAGAGAAAAACATACGTAAAAAGCAAACAAATTGATAAAACACATTTCATTTGATCTCTGGTTAACTTTGATCAAATCGCACCCTGAGTTTAAGGAGAAAAGGGCTCGGTTCCTTAAAAATGAATTCAATCCCAAAGGTCTTTCTGTTGGTGATATCATGGGAATCGTCCAAAAGACAGATATAGTGAGCGATAGGTTAAATGAGATAACAGGGTTGAAAGTTCCGACAGACCAGATGTACAGAAGGATATTGATTCAATTGGGCAATGCGCAAAAATCAGTTACGGATATTTTACTCAGCCAGATCAAATCCAGGGTACACGAACTTTTTATGGCAAACCTACCGGGATTTTTAAACAATTCCATCCATTCCATGCTGCAAACTTTAAAAAACGAAGGATTTACAATGAATATCAGCAGCAATACCGGTTACATCGAAGGGAGTACCATTGTTGAAACCTTAAGAGAATTGGATATTTCGGAATATTTCGTATTTTGCATTTTTTCGGATGAAATTGGTGCATCCAAACCATCGATCCGGTTTTTTTCAGAAGTTTTTGAAAAAGTAAAAGTTGAAAAAACAGAGGTTTTGCATGTGGGCGACAATTTCAAAGCCGATTATAAAGGAGCCCTAAAGTTTGGATTTAATGCATTGCATATTAAAAATCAGCAATATACGATTAATGATATTAAAAGAAGCTTGTAAAAGGACGATTGAAAGGTTTAGTGCATTTCAGGTGACCGACAGTCAGAATTTTGATTTCCCCGCAGAAAAATATTCAAAATTCAAATTCGGATCGACCCATATTGCCCAGGAGTTTGGTTACACACTGGCCGACAGGTTCGTAAACCAGTTGTTCAAATTCAGTTACGAAGGGAGGTCTATCGTTGTGTTGCCAAGTGCCTATTCCCATATCCCAACGGCATCGTATTTTATGGCGATCCATTTTATCGACAAGCTAAACGAATTTCTTTACATAAATGGTTATTCACCGGTTGAAATGGGCAAGATCCTTAGAAATGTAACTTACCGTGAAGATTATGGGGACATGTCGGCTGAGGAACGTTTCAATCTGATCAAAGGGGATAAATTCCATATCGATGAGGTTCAAATCAAGAACAAGATTTTGATTTTTATCGATGATATTAAAATTACTGGGACGCATGAACGGATTATTATCAAGATGTTGGATGATTTTGATATCCACAATCACTGTTATATGCTCTATTTTGCCGAATTAAGTGATCCCACAATATCCCCTAAAACAGAGAATTATCTGAACCATTTCTTTGTCAAGGAGTTAATGCATTTACAAAGCATAATCGACAACAACGATTTTGAGTTTAATACACGGATCGTCAAGTACATCCTGAACAGTAAAAAGGAATTGTGCCTTCCATTTCTTCAAATCCAAAGCAAGACCTTTCTTACAAGTCTCTTTTACAAGGCATTGGGCAATGAATATTATAAATTCCCAGAGTATATTGCCAATTTAAAGACCATTGAAAAAATGATATCCGAATAAATTTTCAGGATAGCTTCAAAGGTAACAGATTGGAATTCACATCAATAAGTATAAAATTGGTTATAATCGCAGTATATGGAACACAAAAAACATTACACAGGACTTACAAATGCAGAGGTGATCGAAAGCCGGAAGAAGTTCGGGAACAATTTACTGACCCCTCCAAAACGTGATCCTTTATGGAAACTCTTCCTTGAAAAATTCGAAGATCCGATCATCCGGATTTTATTGATCGCAGCCTTCCTGTCATTGGGTATAGCTTTTGTACATCAGGAATTTGCCGAAACAATCGGTATTTTCTGTGCCATCATCCTGGCAACAGTTGTCGCTTTCTGGTTTGAAATGGACGCCAATAAAAAATTTGATGTTTTGAACCAGGTCAATGATGACACGCTGATCAAGGTCGTCAGGAATAAAAATGTGAGCGAAATCCCTAAGAAAGACGTTGTTGTCGGGGATATTGTCCTGCTTGGAACAGGCGAGGAAGTTCCGGCTGATGGGGAATTGAAAGAAGCAGTTTCGTTACAGATCGACGAATCGTGCCTAACAGGAGAGCCAATTATTGACAAGACTACGATTCCTGAAGAGTTTGATCAGGAATCGACCTACTCTTCTAATTGGGCCATGCGTGGTACCAAAGTAATGGATGGACATGCTGTTATGGAAATTAAATATGTGGGCGATGCCACCGAATATGGTAAAGTGGCCGAAAAGTCGACTGAGATGAGCGGGGAGGAAACCCCATTGAACAAACAGCTCGATGGTTTGGCCAAATTTATTGGGGTTGTCGGATTTGCACTGGCGGTATTGACGTTTTTAGCCTTGTTTATTAAGGACATGTTTTTTGGTATGCCTCCACTTCCTACACTTGCGCAGCTTGGTTCAGTTGGGATCGTTATGATTGCAGCTATGGTCGCACTTGCTAAGGTCTGGATACCAATTATTTATGATGGATTGGAATTGTTGGGCATCGAAAAGGAACTTCCAAAAAGTGTTGACGAAGGGGGATGGTTCAAATGGTTCGGCTTTGGATTGATAACCTTCGTTCTTCTTGTCCTTCTTGGTTTTGCGTTCGGGATTGATCCCACAAGTCCAGCCTCCTGGGTAAGTGTAGAAGTTACAGGTAGGGTTTTGCAGTATTTTATGGTAGCCGTTACCTTAATCGTAGTCGCAGTACCCGAAGGACTTCCGATGAGCGTTACGCTCAGTTTGGCTTTGAGCATGCGCAAGATGTTACAGGCCAATAATTTGGTTCGCAAAATGCATGCCTGTGAAACGATTGGCGCCACGACTGTGATATGCACCGATAAAACAGGTACGCTTACCCAAAACCGGATGCAGGTGGCCAAAACCAATTTCTTTGGGTTGAATAATCAGCATCTTATTGATGATGAACTGAGCAACTTAATTAAGGAAGGGATTGCCGTAAATTCTACTGCTTTTTTGGATTTCTCAGACAATCAGACAATTAAAACACTTGGCAATCCGACTGAGGCCGCCTTGTTGTTGTGGTTAAACAACAATGAAAGCAATTACCTTGAATTGCGTGAGGATGCAACTGTTGTTGAGCAATTGACATTCTCTACCGAGAGGAAGTTTATGGCAACGATTGTTGATTCTCCATTGCTCAATAAAAGAGTTCTTTACGTAAAAGGGGCACCAGAAATTGTCCTCTCAAAATGTAAGGATGTACTTTTCCCGGAAGGAAATAAACCTGTTGCCGCAGCATCTGTCATGGTCAATGAACTTTTGCTCAAATATCAGAACCAGGCTATGCGGACCTTGGGTTTTGCCTACGAAATTATTGAGGATGAGAAGGCCCGGTTCTTAAATGGCCATCTTACCAATTCCAACCTGACCTACCTTGGGGTTGTGGCCATCTCCGATCCGGTACGTGAAGATGTGCCTGATGCGGTTAAGAAGTGTCTGAACGCAGGGATCGATGTGAAAATCGTTACGGGGGATACGCCTGGTACCGCAAGAGAAATTGGACGACAGATAGGCATTTGGAACGATAGTGATAAAATTCACAATATCATTACAGGGACTGAATTTGAAGCTCTTAGCGATGAAGAAGCTTCTCTCCGTGTGCAACACCTAAAAATCATGTGCCGTGCTAGGCCTACAGATAAACAGCGTTTGGTCCAACTGCTCCAGAAAACAGGTTCTGTGGTTGCAGTTACCGGAGATGGAACCAATGACGCGCCGGCACTGAATTTTGCCCATGTCGGTTTATCAATGGGATCAGGAACTTCAGTTGCCAAAGAAGCCAGTGATATTACCTTGCTCGATGACTCGTTTAACAGCATCGCAACAGCAGTCATGTGGGGAAGGTCGCTGTATCAGAACATCCAGCGGTTTATCCTTTTCCAGCTCACCATCAATGTGGCTGCCCTCGTGATTGTGTTACTGGGTTCTATTATTGGCCACCAATTGCCTTTGACTGTCACACAAATGCTTTGGGTCAACCTGATCATGGACACGTTTGCAGCCGGAGCACTGGCATCTTTACCTCCAAACGAGAAAGTGATGAAAAACAAACCGCGGAAGTCAACCGATTTTATCATCACACCCCAAATGCGTTCCTCAATTCTGTTTGTGGGATTGTCGTTTGTGGTCATTCTAATGGGGCTTCTGTTTTATTTTACAGATGAAAATGGAAACATCAGCAAATACGACCTGTCCCGATTTTTCACCATTTTCGTTTTGTTGCAATTTTGGAACATGTTTAATGCCAAAGCTTTTGCTACCGGAAAAACGGCTTTTAGCAATATGGGACGTAGTATTGGTTTTGTGATTGTGGCCCTTGTAATCCTTATCGGCCAAATACTAATTGTCGAATTTGGTGGTGATGTTTTCCGCACCGAACCGCTTTCTTTGAAAGATTGGGCAATTATCATTGGTTCGACTTCTATTGTACTTTGGATCGGGGAAATCCGGAGGTTGGTGACCAATAAATAATTTAACGTTTTTTATACTCTGCTTTGTAGTCCTACCCCGAAAAGCATTAAACCTTTTTGAACGAGTTTTATCAAAAGCACAGTTTAGTAAAAGTTCAGATAACAGTTTTAAAATTAAAGGTTATGAAAGCAAAAGTATTGAGTATGTTGTTGTTTGTATGCTTGTCCGTAGCAGTTGTAGCCCAGACAAAGGAAACTGGTTCAATGAAAGTTATGCTTGACCACAAGCAAATGCAGATGAACCATGGGCCAATGGGGCCGATGCAGGGATTGAACCTTACCGATGTTCAAAAGGAGGCATTTAAAAAGGGAATGATGGCAATGCAGAAACAAATCCAACCATTAAAGGGTGAATTGGGAGAAGCGGAAGCCCATCAGAAAACGTTGATGACAGCCGAGAAGCCTGATATGGGGGCAATTGACAAGAACATTGAGAAAATCGCTTCAATCCGTGTTCAAATTGCAAAAATAATGGCGAAACACCACATGGAAATGCGTGCCCAGCTTACCGATGAACAACGATTGAAATTCGACCTAATGAAAGGTAAAATGGGAAAGGATAAAGGAATGAGGGGTAGGCTTGGAAATGCAAAAGGAATGAAAGGCAGATTGGGAATGCGTCCGGGAATGAATGGTAAAATGGGAATGCATCCTGGAATGAATGGCAACAACAGTGAGCTTATGCCAGGTATGCCAGGAATGAACTAAATTTCTGTAAATTGGGAATTAAATTTGCCACGGGAAGTATTTTTCGTGGCATTTTTTTTATTAATTATTGTAAGTCATTGTATATCAATTGATATTAAAATAGCCATTTACCGGTTTATATTCTTATCTTTGCGGAATATTTCATATCAGCAGGATTTTATTTTATTGAAATGACTGCTGTCTAAAAAAGATTCATGTCATTTAAGTCGTTACAAATTATTGAACCTATTCTTCAATCACTTCAGGAAGAAGGTTATTCCACCCCAACCCCCATTCAGTCCCAGGCAATTCCCATCGTATTGGATGGAAGTGATTTATTGGGATGTGCCCAGACCGGAACAGGTAAAACCGCAGCGTTTGCTATCCCGATCCTCCAATTGTTAAGTACAAATCAATCTTACGATAAACGCAAGAAAATCAGGAGTTTGATTGTTACACCAACCCGCGAGTTGGCTATCCAGATTGGCGAAAGTTTTAAGAATTATGGCCGGCATACAAAGTTGGCTTATACGGTTATCTTTGGGGGTGTCAACCAGTTTTCACAGACACAGGCTTTACAAAGAGGGGTTGATATTTTAGTTGCCACTCCGGGTCGTTTGCTCGACCTTATGAACCAAGGATTTATCTCTTTAAAGGATATAGAGATCTTTGTTTTGGATGAAGCCGATTGCATGTTGGACATGGGTTTTATCCACGATGTCAAAAAACTTATCGCCGCCCTTCCCCGTAAACGGCAATCGTTGTTTTTTTCGGCCACAATGCCTGCGGAGATTGTAAAGCTGGCCGATACGATCCTGAAAAATCCCGTCAAAGTTGAGATTACACCAGGTGCCCCAACGGTCGATATTATAGAGCAATTCCTGTACTTTGTTGACAAAGGGAACAAGAACGCCCTTTTGATCGATTTGCTTGACCAGAAGAAGATGAAGTCAGCCCTTGTGTTTACACGCACTAAACATGGCGCCGATAAGGTTGTTAAAGAGTTATTGCGCCACAACATCAAGGCTGAGGCGATCCATGGCAATAAGGCACAGAATGCCCGTCAGAGGGCATTGGCCAATTTTAAAGACTTAACCACAAGGGTGCTTGTAGCCACTGATATTGCTGCCCGTGGAATAGACATTGATGAAATGGAGTTTGTGATCAATTACGAGATCCCCAATGTTTCGGAGACCTATGTTCACCGCATTGGCCGGACAGGTAGGGCAGGGGCCAAAGGTTCTGCTTATTCTTTCTGTGATGCAGAAGAGAAACCATTGATAAAAGACATTGAAAAGCTGATCCGTAAAAGGATCCCTGTTGTCGAAAACCACGCTTATCCATTGCTGGACCATCATCCTGTTAAGGCACCCAAGCAGCAGCACCAGCAACGGTCGCAACAACGCCCGACTTTTTCGCCGCCTGCCAAACTGGAAGCCAGCATCAATAGAAGAAGGTTGGTAAGGAGTCCGAGGTAAGATATTGACATTTAGATACTTAAAAATATGCTTTTAATTAAGGGGAGACATTCCAAAATGTGGGAAGTCTTCCCTTTTTAATGATCAATTTCACGTATTATGTTTGGAAGATAAGAGAATCATTCGATTCATATGCATGTCCAGCAAAATCAAAACAAATACTTATTTAAATATTATTTACTCATATACTGTTCAAAAAAGCTGTAATCAACCTCAAATACGGTTTTAGGTTTAACACCAAGTTGCACAAATTCAAAGAGCTCAACAAGTTTCTTTCCGTCAATGAGTTCTATAGGTGGTGCTCCATCTCTTGATGCTTCACGTTTTGCATCTTCTGAAAAGGTACCAGTTGTAATAATGATCCCTTTTTCTGCTCTTCCAATCATCGCGTTTCTGAAATCACCAATATGGGCTCTCGGCACTGTTCCTTTGTATCTTTTGCATTGAAACAAAACTTTAATATTGACAAAAGGGTTAAGCTTTAATGTTCCGTAACCATCGATTCCTCCATCATGGGAAGCTTGTGTTACAACAACATCTTCAAAACCGTGTTCTCTTAAAAGCCTTTTACAAATGTGTTCAAAACCAATAGGATTTACCGCTTGTAAGACTTCCAACAAAGTTGGTGCAATTTCATGTTCAAGTTCTTCAGGCTCTTCTTCTTCCTGTCTTTCAATTAATTGTGGTTCAGATTTATTATTCCTTACTTTCTGATGAATATCGACCCATTTTAGAAATATGGCTCTTGATTCTTCGATTGTAAGCGTTAAATTTTGTCCTTTTGGAGAAAGTGTCCAAACACCCCGTTTTGAGTCATCGATAAGCCCTTACCATACTAAATACTGTCTTGCCCAAGCTACCTGATTACCAAATCTCAAAATCCCCGATTTCATGGTTTCTTCCAGTTGTTCATCAGGAATTCGTAAGTCTTTGGCAATCTGGTTAACAATCTCCTTTGGTTTACCTGAACCGCCAATTTCGCGCAGAGCATTTTAAAGTGGATTGAACCATTTTACAAATTCGGCCTGGCCAGACTTTTTCTTTCTTTCAGTCATATTTTATGGTGATTGGTTATCTATTATCCGAATGCAAATAAAACATTGGGGTCAATTATTGATCTTCAAAATTAGGGGAATAAATTTAATATCAATCTATTAGTCTATATTATTTTTGGCAATTTTGGGCTTTGATGGAAGATTTTTTTTGAGGTTGTTTACAAAAAAACTACTCGGTATTTGTTTATCGGTATTGGAAGTGTTTCAAAATCACGCACTAGCCAATTCCCCGAAGGGGATTAATATCAATAGCCCTGGGTAAGTGGTCCCCGGACAAATTTCATAAAAAGAGCAGCTACTACCTGGGACTGCGCCACCCAGGGTAAAATGGCAACACGAAAACCGTCCGCAATCAAAGGTTCTTAAAAGTGAAAATCTCCCTTCGGACGGGGATGACTACTATCTTAAATATTTGTTAAGCAATCCAGTACATGGTTTTTTGGCATAGTCCTTCCTAGAATGGAATTGCTTTTCCGAAGGATCCCCGAAAATCGGGACAGGCAGGAACAAGTTGTCGTGCAGATGATTATCTTTCAAATTTAGATTGTACCGCACTCTGTGCAATGACAGCTTCTGAGAGAGATTCTGCTTGTGATATGGTTAGAAATTATCAGGCAATATCATGTTGGGTGCGAACCCTATTGACTTTATAACATTAAATGCTTGTCATTGGTGTTCTCATATGCTCATTAGCCCAAACATCAATTGTTTTATTGTTCCAGTTGTTTTCAGTCCAAAGCTTATCCATTTCATGTGTGGCCTTTTCAGCAAAATAATTCGATAAAAGATCCCTTAAATAATTTCATCACCTAGCCTCACCAATCACCTTTTCCACTAAAAACCCCGAAACCAGGATATTTCGGTTTCGGGGTTATATTTTATAACAACCTGTAAATAAACAACTTATTCAGGTAAACCATATTTTTCGATTACATAATCGACATCTTTATCGCCACGGCCACTCAGGTTGACCAAAATCGATTGCCTTGGATTCTCCTTGGCAAGCTTAAGGGCATGGGCAACGGCATGGGCACTTTCCAAGGCAGGGATGATCCCTTCAAGGCGGCTCAATTCATAAAATGCATCGATGGTTTCGATATCAGTAGCCGAAACGTAATTGACTTTTTTAAGGTCTTTCAACATGCTGTGTTCCGGTCCGACACCCGGATAATCCAAACCACTGGCACATGAATAAACCGGGGATGGCTCACCTTTTTCGTCTTGCAGCAAATAGCATTTGAAACCGTGGATGATGCCCGGTATTCCCATGGTCATTGTAGCTGCATGTTCGCCCAATTCGAGAGAGCGGCCAGCCGGTTCCACACCCCAAAGTTTACACTCCTCCTCTTCAAGGAAAGCAGAGAAGATCCCCATCGCATTGCTGCCACCACCAACACAGGCAACTACGTTATCTGGAAGCTCACCTGTCATTTCAAGGAATTGCTCTTTGGCTTCGATACCCACAACACGCTGGAAATCACGAACCATCATTGGGAATGGATGTGGTCCTACAACAGATCCGATGCAGTAAATGCTATTCTCAAAATCGTTCATATAGGCAACAAAAGCAGAGTCAACTGCCTCTTTCAAGGTTTTTAATCCGAAAGATACCGGAACAACCTTAGCCCCAAGGATCTTCATCCTGACAACGTTGGGATGTTCTTTGATGATATCGACTTCACCCATGTGGATCTCGCACTCCAAGCCAAAATAGGCCGCTGCAGTTGCCAGGGCAACACCATGCTGACCAGCGCCAGTTTCGGCAATCAGTTTCTTTTTACCAAGATATTTTGCAAGCAAAGCTTCTCCCATGCAATGGTTCAATTTGTGGGCACCTGTGTGGTTAAGGTCTTCACGTTTCAAATAAACTCTACCGCCATACTTGGTTGACAACCTGTTACAGAAATAAGTTGGTGTTGGCCTTCCCTGATAATGTTTACGGATGCTCCGTAATTCAGAAATAAAATTGTGCGATTTACTGATCGAAAAATAAGCATCAGTAATCTTTTCCATTTCTGCCTGAAGATGTGGGGGTAAAAAACTTCCACCGTATTCTTCAAAAAAACCTTCCTGATTCGGATAATTCTTAAAATAATTTGTAGCCATTTTTTTGTATATGATTAATAAATAACAGTTTATAATTGTCAATCCTATGATAGTTTCAACTTAATCAGCAACCGCACATTCCAACCGGTTCATGTTTTGCCAAAAGTAAAAAAAGGATGATAAATTTCAGGTCTTATTCCTGAAAATTTGACATTCTTTTCGAATCTTTTTGATTAAAGCAGATTTAATAGGGGTAGTGTTCCTTACGATTTGTAAGTTTTGTGATTTTGGGTTGATAAAATGGATGGATATCGGATTCGTTATTTGGGTTTGTCGTTTGAAATGATACTTACCAACCAATTGGTTATGTGTTAACCACCCCGGCTTCGCCACCCCTCCATTGAGGGGAATTTTCAAGATTGATTGGGTTTTTTAATCGTTGTCTTGAATTCTAAGGTATGTTTCGGAAAATAAGGTTTTTAGACATCTACTTTACAATTAATAAGGCTTTTAGAATGTAATCCGTCAGATAAAGGAATATAACCCCAACCTGACCTGTTACAGTCTAAAAGCCCTTAATGTATTCCTTTGCAGGACAAATATTTACATCTCAACCAGTACTTTCACTTCATTGTCAGACATCTCGACAAGGCCGCCTTCAATTTCAAAATTGGAGACGGTTCCATTGAGCTCCTTTACCCTGACTGTCCCTTTTCCAAGGGTCGAAATAATGGCAGCGTGATTCTCCATGATTTCAAACGACCCCATTGTACCAGGCAATTTGACAATTTTGATTGCTCCGGTAAACAGCTTTTTTTCAGGAGTAATAATTTCGAGGACTAACATAATTCAATCCGTTACTAGTTGATTTTGAATTTATTTTGATTCGGCAAGCAATCTTTCGCCTTTTTCGATGGCCTCATCAATTGTGCCAACCATGCTAAATGCTGTTTCAGGATATTGATCGACTTGACCATCGATGATCGCGTTGAACCCTTTGATCGTTTCTTCGATTGGCACCCAAACACCTTTAACACCAGTGAAAATTTCAGCAACATGGAACGGTTGTGACAAGAAACGCTGAACACGCCTTGCCCTGTGAACGATAAGTTTATCAGCTTCAGAGAGTTCGTCCATTCCAAGGATCGCAATGATATCCTGCAATTCGCGGTAACGCTGCAAAAGCTCTTTAACACGTTGTGCGGTATCGTAATGTTCTTTTCCGACAATGTCGGCTGATAAAATACGGGAAGTCGAATCCAACGGGTCAACAGCAGGGTAAATCCCCATTTCTGAAATTTTCCTGTTCAAAACAGTTGTTGCATCAAGGTGCGCAAACGTTGTTGCAGGAGCCGGGTCGGTTAAGTCATCAGCAGGAACGTAAACTGCCTGTACAGAGGTAATTGACCCATATTTAGTCGATGTGATCCTTTCCTGCATCAAACCCATTTCAGTTGCAAGGGTTGGTTGATAACCTACAGCAGATGGCATACGCCCAAGAAGAGCAGATACTTCGGATCCGGCCTGGGTAAACCTGAAGATATTGTCCACAAAGAAAAGGATATCGTTCCCTTTTCCCTTTTTGTCACCATCGCGGAAATATTCGGCAACGGCTAAACCTGAAAGGGCTACCCTTGCACGGGCACCTGGTGGTTCGTTCATCTGTCCAAAAACAAGTGTTGCTTTCGATTTGGCCAATTCCTCCCGATCAACAAGGTCGAGGTTCCATCCGCCTTTCTCCATATCTTCCTTGAATGCTTCCCCATAGCGGATAACACCCGATTCGATCATTTCGCGCAGCAAATCGTTTCCTTCACGTGTCCTTTCACCTACACCCGCAAAAACCGATTGGCCATCATATTTCTTCGCGATATTATTGATCAACTCCATGATAATTACCGTCTTACCAACTCCAGCACCACCAAAGAGGCCAATCTTACCTCCTTTGGAATAAGGTTCGAGCAAATCGATTACCTTGATCCCTGTGAATAGCACCTCTTTTTCGGTCGAAAGGTCCTCAAAACGTGGAGGTTCATTGTGGATTTCGTAACTCCTTGTTTTGGCAATCGGACCAATTCCGTCGATGGCCTCACCGATCACATTGAGCAAACGCCCTTTGATGTCATCTCCTACAGGCATGGAAATCGATTTCCCGGTAGAAATAACCTCCATTCCGCGCGATAATCCGTCAGTGGAGTCCATGGCTACGGTTCGGACGGTATTCTCGCCAATATGTTGTTGACATTCAAGAATTAAAACTTGACCATTTTCCCGCGTGATTTCGAGTGCTTCATATATTTTCGGCAACTCATTTCCTTCTTGCTCGAAGCTAACATCAACAACAGGTCCGATTACCTGAATGATTCTGCCTTTGGATTGCAACATATTCTTTTAATTTTATTGAATTTCTTTATTCCTAAATTCCTTAAACTCTATTTTATCGAATTGTGAACCAAACTCTTCTGCCATCCCAATTCTCCCATTTCTCCTCTTCTCTAATTCTCCCCTTCATCCCTTCCAAACTATCCCTTCATCGCATTGGCGCCGCTCACAATTTCCAAAATTTCGTTTGTGATCGAAGCCTGTCGTGCCTGATTGTACTTCAGTTTCAGCTCTCGCATCAACGATGTGGCATTGTCTGTTGCCTTGTGCATTGCTGTCATTCTCGCACCATGTTCTGAAGCAACTGAATCAAGAATTGCTTTGAACAATTGTGTCCGAAGTGATTGGGGAATTATTTTCTCTGCTATTTCCTGTATGGATGGTTCGAAAAGATAATTGGCTTTATGAACTACTTTCCTTGTTTTATTTGCTGATGCTCCCCGATGTCCTACAGGCAAAAACTGCTCGCTGACGAGATTTTGAAAGGCAGCATTTTTAAACTGGTTATAAATCAGTTCAACATGGTCATAATCTCCTGATGCATATTGATCCATAAGCCATTGTGCGATTTCACTTACCGATGCATAACTTAGGTTGTCGTACAGTTCGTTAAAGCTTTTGTTCACTTTAATCCCTTTGCTCTTCAAACCATCGACAGCTTTTTTCCCGATCGCTACAATATCCACTTTTCCCATTTTGGAATAATCTTCAAAAGTCTGCGTGTAAAGCTCTGTGGCTTTTTTGACCACATTTGAATTGAATCCTCCGCAAAGACCTCTGTTTGAGGAAATTGCAATAATCAGGATCCTATCCTTGTTTTTGCGGTCAGCATATTTGTTGTCAACGTCCGAATCAAAATTGCTGTTAACGTTTGTCAGAATTTCATTCAGTTTATCGGCATAAGGACGAATCTGAATAATGGCATCCTGGGCTTTGCGTAATTTAGCCGCAGAAACCATTTTCATGGCATTGGTCACCTGCTGCGTCGATTTTACCGAAGCAATCCTGGTTCTTATGTCCTTTAAATTAGCCATTTAAAATTTATATTTGGCAGCAACTTCTTTGGCTACAGTTTCAATCACAAGCATTTCACTATCACCGATGATTCCCCTGCTTAACGTATCGAGTGTATTGCAATATTTCGCACCCAACACTTCAAGGAATTCAATCTCGAAATCGTGGATGGCATTTTTTGGAACGTTCATCAACAAACCTTTTGTACCGCAATATAGGATAGCAATTTGCTTTTCGACCCGCATTGGCGAGAACTGGTGTTGTTTCAGGATTTCAAGGTTTCGTGCGCCTTTTTCAAGTACGTTCTTAGTAGCTGCATCAAGGTCCGAACCAAATTTGGAGAATGCTTCAAGTTCACGGAATTCTGCCTGTGCGATCTTCAGTGTACCGGCAACTTTTTTCATCGCCTTTATCTGAGCATTTCCACCAACACGTGAAACAGAAATACCCACATTGATTGCCGGACGGATACCTGAATTGAATAAAGTCGATTCGAGGAATATCTGACCGTCAGTAATCGAAATTACGTTGGTCGGGATGTAGGCCGATACGTCACCGTCTTGTGTTTCAATGATCGGAAGAGCTGTCAGGGAACCGCCACCTTTGATCAGGTGCCTGATCGTTTCAGGAACATCGTTCATCTGTTTGGCAACCGCTTCGGTCGTATTGATTTTTGCTGCACGTTCAAGCAACCTTGAATGTAAGTAGAATACGTCTCCAGGATAAGCTTCGCGACCCGGTGGCCTGCGCAACAACAAGGAAACTTCGCGGTAAGCGACAGCCTGTTTTGATAAATCGTCATAAACAATTAAAGCAGAGCGGCCCGTGTCCCTGAAAAACTCCCCAATCGCGGCACCAGCAAATGGTGCGTAAAACTGGAGGGCAGCAGGGTCAGAAGCAGTTGACATAACGATTACCGTGTAAGGCATCGCGCCATTCTCTTCAAGAGTTTTGGCGATATTTGCAACAGTCGATCCTTTCTGGCCAATTGCCACATAAATGCAATAGACTGGTGAACCTTTTTCGAAAAACTCCCTCTGATTGATAATCGTGTCAATGGCAATTGCCGTTTTGCCAGTTTGCCTGTCGCCAATGATTAGCTCCCTTTGACCGCGGCCAATCGGGATCATGGCATCAATTGCCTTGATGCCTGTCTGGAGAGGTTCGTTTACCGGTTGACGGTAGATAACCCCTGGAGCCTTTCTTTCGAGTGGAAGCTCATACAGGGGTCCATTGATCGGCCCTTTCCCGTCCATTGGTTGACCAAGTGTGTTGATGACACGACCCAGCAAACCTTCGCCCACATTGATGGAGGCGATTTTATTTGTCCGTTTTACCTGGTCACCCTCTTTGATCTTTCCCGATAAACCCAACAAAACGCATCCTACGTTATCTTCTTCGAGGTTCAATACAATACCCATCACCCCTGAGTCGAATTCAACCATTTCGTTGGCCTGAATATTGGACAATCCATATACGCGTGCGATGCCGTCGCCAACTTGCAATACGGTTCCCACTTCGGCATATTCGGCTTCACTTTTGAAACCCTCCAACTGTTTTTTCAGAATTTCGGAAACTTCAGCAGGTTTTATTCCAGCCATAATATCAACATTTAAAAAATTTTATTTCTATACTCTATCTCTGACTTTCCAGAAGTTCTCGTTTAAGCCTTTTTAATTTGGCGGCGACACTGGCATCGATCTGCTGATCTTCGACTTGCAATATGAACCCGCCAATAAGCGCAGGATCAACATTGCAGGTCAGGTCAACTTCAGTCGAAAAATGCTTGCGGATCAATGCCTTGAACTGTTCAATGGTAGTCGGATCTATTTCAATCGCACTCACCATCTTCGCAATCTTATAGCCGCTCGCCTTGCGATACGATTCGAGAAAGTTACGTGTTATGGCCTTTAAATAGGCCTCACGATTATTGGTAAACAACAGCTCAAGAAAAGAGTAGGTCAGTGCATTTATGCGGTTGGCGAAAACATTTTCAAAAAGTTTCCGCTTTTCATTTGTCCCAACAACAGGACTTTCAAGCAATTGAGTAAACCCGGGAGTGGTTTCAAAAAGTTGGAAGATGATTTCCATGTCGGTCTTTACGGCTTCCAGCAACTTTTTTTCCCTTGCCAAACTCAACAACGCCTTTGCATATCTTACAGAGATTTTACTCTCGTCCATTGTAATTTATATTTTAGGAAAGAATCCCGATAAATAAAGAATTGGTTCAACAACCTGATCTAATTGATATTAATCTGGTCGATATAATCTTTGACGAGTTCTTTCTGCAGTTTTTCGTCCCCCAGCTTTTCCTTTAATATTTTGCCCGCAATCTCGACAGAGAAATTCGCAATCAGGTTTTTAATGTCGGCAATAGCGGCAATCCGTTCAAATTCGATAGCAGCCCTTGCGTTTTCCAAAACCTTATTGGCCTCAACGATGGCCTCAACTTTGGCATCCCTGATAATCGATTCTTTCAGATCACGTGCTTCTTTTACAATTTTTTCGCGTTCAAGAATCGCGTCTTTCAGAATTTTCTCGTTCCCAGTCTGTAAACGTGTCATCTCTTCTTTTGCAAGTTCGGCCGATTTAAGGGCTTCTTCAATCGAATTTTCACGTTCAGAGAGTGCCTTTAAAATCGGACCCCATGCGAACCGCTTCATAATGAGCAATAAGCACGAGAAAGAGAGTAACATCCAGAAAAACAATCCAAAATCCGGCATTAATAATCCCATAATGATATTTTTATGTCAATTAAACTTGAACACAATCCAAGGCCATCACAAATGGCACTTCGTCAGATGATTTAAACGAAGATGATCAAAAAACAGATGACAATTGCAAAGAAAGCAACTGCTTCTATCAATGCGGCAGCAACGATCATGTTTGAACGGATTTCGCCGGAAACTTCAGGCTGACGGGCAATCGCCTCAACTGCTGAACCACCAATACGACCAATACCAATACCTGCACCGATTGCAGCCAGACCGGCCCCTATTCCTGCACCCATTTTAGCAATTGCCATATTCGCAGCAACTTGTAGAATTATTGCTAATGTTGTCATACAAATTTGTGTTTAAATTATTAAATTAAAATATAAATATTCTCAAAAAATTGCTCAGATAAATGTTAATGCAATTCTGCATGTTTCTCGTGTTTCTCAAGGGCCATACTAAAGTAAATCGCTGATAACAAGGTAAATACATAGGCCTGGATAAAAGCTACCAATAATTCCAGTATGCTCATGAAAATTGTGAAAGCAACCGAAATAACCGATACACCAACCGAAGCGACAGAACTGAATTCAGCGAAGATAAAAATCAAACAATAAAAGGCCAGTGCGACAATATGCCCTGCAGTAATGTTGGCAAACAACCGGATGGTCAATACAAATGGTTTTGTAAAAACACCCAAAAGTTCAACAATCGGCATCAATGGGAATGGAAGCTTTAACCACCAGGGGATTCCGGGAGCATTGATGATGTGCATCCAATAATCACTTGTCCCATTGATCGTTGTAATCGTAAACGTGAACAATGCCAAAACCAGGGTCACGGAAATGTTGCCAGTCAAATTGGCTCCTCCAGGGAAAAACGGAACTAAACCAAGAAGGTTATTTATGAAAATAAAGAAGAAGATTGTCAGCAAAAAAGGTAGGAACCTTTCGTAGTTTTTGGCTCCCAATGAGGGGCGAGCGATATCGTCACGGATAAAGAGAATGACCGGTTCTATGAAACTTTGGATTCCTTTCGGTGCCCGGGCGTAATTCTCGGAATATCTTTTTGCGATCGAAAGGAAAACCCATAGAATGAACACAATACTAAGCAACAAGGAAGTCACATTTTTGGTGATCGAAAAATCCCAGGGTTTAAGTTCGGAACCATCTGCAAGTATCTCGACAACCTTGCCTTCGTATTTTCCCTCTTTCGCGATCTTAAAATTGTCGTACATTTCTTCCCCATGATGGAAATTGCCAGACATAAAAGCATGAAAACCAGAGTGTGTGCTATATACGAGTACGGGAAGTTGAATTGAAACATGGGTTTGGCCTACTTTGAAGATGTGCCACTCGTAACCATCCTTAATGTGTTCAAAAATCAGTTTTCCTACATTGAATTTTTCTGGTGCCTCAGAGTTTTTGCCGGTGGTTTCGTCATTTGCCCTCAGGAGAGAGGAGCATACCATAAGCAATATTAGCAGTAACGTAAATAGTTTGGTGACTCGCATCATTTCGTTATATTGTCGTGCAAAAATAGAAAAAAAATCATGTTATGAAATAATATTTGATTGTTTTTTCAGGAATCTTAACACTTCCACAACCTCAAAAATGGTGTAGAAAAGATACAGAACCAGAAAAGTTAGAACGAATTGGACCACCCCGGTATGGTCGATCAATAGTGATAACAAAAGATATATGAGATAAACCACTAATTTTAAGGTTACTGAAGCCATATATGCAGTAGTGAACTTTCGAATATTTTTTTTGACAGCTTTTGCCACCAACAGATGTCCGACCGTTGTTACCACTGTGATCAGCATAACCTGGATGACAAAGGCTTTAAAATAATAAGTTTTCAAAATAGTCGAAAACAACGCTACCGATATAACAATTATGATTAAGGTAAAGACTGAAATTTTAAGGAGGAATTTTCCCGAAGGTGTGATCATTGACTAAAAATTATTCGTTTTGGAATTTTGAAGGAGACCTATTTTTTTAAGAGGGTATGAAAAAGATGGTAGAGGGCAATCAATGTACAGACGATTGTAAGGACAATGGTAAAGACCGGATGCTTCATATTCAGAACTTTATCCAACTTAATGCCACCTAAAATGCCAATAACGGCGATCGCGGACATTTGGAATATCAGTCCCGAATATTTCGAATATTCGTCCATGTAACCCATTTCAATGGAAACTTTGGTGTTCAAAAAGACGCCTTAACTCGGCGATCTTCAAGATCACCTCAACGATTTCATCCTGTGTGAATTTCGCACAGTTGAACTCAATGTCGTTTGCAAGGACATTGTGGTTTTTTTCAAGGAAGGAGTCCCTGAATTTCGAACGCTGGGAATCAACTTTCTCTACCATTTTTTGGGCTTCTTCATGCGTTATCTTGGAACGTTCACAGACTTCCTTGACCCTCCAGTTCAATGGCGCAAAGAGCTTTACTTTGATGGATAGCGGTATGTCAAATGTAAGTGCCTCACTTCCACGGCCAACGATCACTACTTTTCCCTGGATCGCAATATGGCGGACCACCTCTTCGATCACCTTCCTGATTTTCGTGTCGTGTACATAATATTTCTCAGTGAACGAAGCCACAAAATCATCGAAGAAGTTGGTGTTTCCCGCATCCAGATGATCCAGAACATGTTGTGGATTTACTTTTAAATCTTCAGATACTCGGTTTAAAATTTCCTTGTTCACCCATTTCCACTTTTTTTCCGGTTCGTTGACGATCTCGTTGATGCGATTGGTCAATTTATCCGCAACGGCACTCGCCCCACAACCACATTCCCTTGAAATCGTGATAACAGGCCCAGCTGAAAAGGCCTTTTTTTTATCGGTCAAGTTGCGTTCATTCATGTACTTGAGAAATAGATTTTCCATATTGTTTTAGTTTTGTTTTTTCTTATGCAAGATAGTAATAAATTGTGACAACTCAATAATATTAAATGGTGGGTACCTTAACTGGGGTACCTTCCCTGCGATTGGCGGTTGACCATCCACGCAGGGTACTCTGGTTCAAGTTCACTAACCTGATTGAGTTCCTGCAATTCCTCAAGCGTAAGTTGAATATTTACAGCGCCAAGATTGTCGATCAATTGTTCCTGTTTTTTTGCCCCAATAATCACACTTGTGACTCCAGGTTGGACAAGTAACCACGCAAGCGCAATCTGTGCGGCCGAGACCTGATATTTCTGGCCGATTCGGATCAACACATCGATAATATCATAAGCTTTTTCCTTGTTGACTGGTGGAAAATTAAACGCATCCCTCCTGCTGTCACCTGCAATTTCGTTGTTGCGAGTGAACTTGCCCGATAAAAATCCTCCTGCCAGTGGGCTCCATGGCATAATTCCGATCCCTTCGCTGATGGCCATTGGCGCGATTTCGCGTTCAATTTCGCGTCCTGCAATTGAATAGTAGTTCTGGGTAGCAACAAATTTTCCCCAACCCATTTTTTCGGCATAGGCATTTGCTTTCATGACCATCCAGGCAGGGTGGTTGCTTACGCCGATGTAGCGGACCTTGCCCGAGCGCATCACGTCCTCAAGTCCGCGCATGGTCTCTTCCAATGGGGTAATGGGGTCAACACCATGGATATATAAAAGGTCGATATGCTGAAGTTGCATCCTTTCGAGACTGTCGTTTAAGGAATCTGCAATATGTAACCGTGACAAACCTACCTGATTTGCCCCCGATCCCATCCTGATTCGCAGTTTTGTGGCAATCACCACCTCCTGTCGGTTGATTCCAAGGTCTTTTAACCCTTTCCCAAGGATGGTTTCAGAAAGTCCTTCCGAATAGCCGTTAGCCGTGTCGATAAAGTTGATCCCTGCATCGAGGGATGTTTTGATCAAATTATTGGCCTCATCCTGGGCAACATTGCCCATTGCCTTAAAAAATCCTTTGCCACCAAAGGTCATGGTTCCAAGACAAAGTTCCGATACCAGGACACCCGTTTTTCCCAATTGGTTGTATTTCATATATTTCAATTCAATATTACTTCAAATTATTTCAATGCAATTGTATTTCAATTTATTTCTATATTTCAAACAAGGTTTAGTCAGCCAATTTTGTAGCATTAAATCCTGCATTTTTAAGGATTGTGACGAGTTCGTTTTCCGAGAGTTCGGAGGTCTCTACCGTCAATACCTTTTGGGGATTGGTGGTGTCAACCTCCCATTTGGAGATCCCTTTTGCGTTGTTTAAAGATGGGGTTACTTTGGCGATACAACCGCCGCAATTGATGTTGGTTTTGAATTTGAATGTGTTCATTATTTGATATTTAAATTGTAAAATTCTTTATTAACAATTTTGCTTTTGCCTTGTTTACACCCCTCATTCCCCTCAAGGGGATGCTTGACCCTGCACGGAGCTTGACACGTATTCATTAAGACAATTGTTAATTATCTATTTGATAACCAATGTTCAGAATGTTTCCCCCTTTTAGGGGGACAGGGGATGCGAACAACTTTATAATCTTTTGCCCTTTAATCTCAAGCTATTGCTCACGACCGACACCGAACTGAGTGCCATGGCAGCGCCTGCAATCATCGGATTGAGCATAAAACCCCAGATCGGATACAAAATTCCGGCGGCAACAGGTATCCCGATCACATTGTAAATAAAAGCCCAGAACAGGTTCTGTTGGATCGTTCCGACCGTCAGCTTTGACAACCTTACCGCTTTCGAAATCAACCTGAGGTCCGAAGAGATGATCGTCATTTTGGCGACATCCATCGCAATATCCGAACCTTTTCCCATTGCAATGCTCACATCTGCCTGAGCCAAAGCATGTGAATCGTTGATGCCATCGCCCACCATTGCGACAATTTTCCCTTGCTTCTGCAAACCAATGATAAACTCAGCTTTATCAGAAGGCATGACCTCGGCTTTGAAATGGACTAGCCCAACCTTGTTTGCCACTGCCTTTGCAGTCTGGATCGTATCGCCTGTCAGCATAAAAACTTCAATACCCTGGTTTTGAAGTTCTTTGATTGCTTGGGCAGAAGTCTCTTTGATCTGGTCTGCAATTGCAAATGTGGCGATGATTTCTTTATCACAAGCAAAGCAGATCACTGTTTTTGCCTCGTCCTGCCACAAATTGATCCGCTCCAAATCGGACGGGGCAATTCCTACCTGATGATCTGCCAATAGTTTTTGATTCCCGACAAGGTAAACCTGTTGGTTATATTTGGCCACCACCCCTTTTCCCGTAATGCTTTCAAATTGATCGGGAACAATCATTTGACGTGTATTGTTTTGGATCGGAATTGTTTCGCCAGCCGCCAGTTGCCCACCGCCAGTTGCATCTACCTGAAGTGATTCGGTTTGAAGAGGATTTTCAATGCAAGCCGCCAGTTGCCCACCGCCAGTTGCATCTACCTGAAGTGATTCGGTTTGAAGAGGATTTTCAATGCAAGCCGCCAGTTGCCAGCCGCCAGTTGCACTTCCTTGAAATGCAAATATCCTAAGAGATTGTATAACCGCCTCTGCCAAAGGGTGTTCCGATTGTGATTCAATTGAATAAAGGATTTGCTCAAGTCCGGCACGTTCTTCTCCTTCTGTATTCCAGAAAACATCTGTAACGGCAGGTCTCCCTTCGGTAATCGTCCCTGTTTTGTCGAGGACGATTGCATTGACCATGTGGGCAAGTTCGAGGCTTTCGGCATCCTTGATCAGGATCCCGTTTTCGGCACCCTTGCCAATCCCGACCATGATCGCGGTAGGAGTGGCCAAACCTAAAGCACATGGGCAGGCAATCACCAACACAGAAACCATGGCCAACAATGCCTGCGTGATCGCATTTTCCCCACCCACGATCATCCAGATGCCAAAGGTGACCGATGAAATGGTCATCACCACCGGGACAAAGATCCCCGCAATTTTATCGACAAGCTTTTGGACCGGAGGTTTACTCCCCTGTGCCTGTTGCACCATTTTGATGATCCGTGCAAGTATTGTATCGCCTCCCACCTTTTGGGCAACAAAAACAAAAGAGCCTTTCTGGTTGATCGTCCCTGCAAATACCAATCCTGCCTTCTCCTTTTCGACCGGCAACGATTCGCCTGTGATCGTACTTTCGTCAATAAACGAAGAACCCGAAATGATCTCACCGTCAACGGGAATTTTATCTCCGGGCTTCACAAGCAACTTGTCACCTATCCTTACCTGGGAAATCTGCATCTCTACGATTTGCCCATCTTCCCCGACCACATTCACGATAGAGGGTTGCAACCCGATCAGTTTTTTAAGCGCAGACGAAGTATTGGATTTCGCCCTCTCTTCCAGAAGTTTGCCCAAAAGGATAAAGGCGATCACAACGGCCGATGCCTCGAAATAGACCGGTGGATGCTGACCATGTTTGTGCCAAAATTGTGGAAGGATCGTGTTAAAAGCACTGAATATAAACGCGATACCTGTACTCAGTGCCACAAGTGTATCCATATTGGCCTTTCCGTGCTTCGCCTGGTTCCATGCATTGACGAAAAAGCTGTGCCCAAACCATCCAACAACAGGTGCTGCCAGGGCCATCATGATCCAGTTGCCATATGAAAGGTCCATCATAAACATCGAGATCACGACAATCGGCAATGCAAGGACCGATGCCCAGATTGTATTTGTTTTAAGTTTTTTTGTATGTTCCTGCTGTTGTCCTTCCTGCTGTTCGGCTCCATCGTCTTCGATAAGCAGATCATATCCAATAGATTGTATAATAGCCTTTAAATCTTCGCTTTGCACTATTGCCGGTTCAAACTCGACCTGTGCCGATGAATTTGCATAATTAACGGAAGCATTGGTTACCCCTTTCTGTTCCTTCAACATGCTTTCGACGCTGATGGCACACGAGGCGCAGCTTAATCCGGTAACCGGAAACTCCTTTCTTACCGTTTTTCCCATTTCCAAAATTTTCCCAAAGATAGCATATTTAAATTTTGAAGAAAACCAAAACCTGACAGCGTCGGCTTGCCGTCCTGTCAGCGTTGGATTAGAAAACGCAAACAATATCGTAAGGGCGGACCTGCGTGTCCGCCCTTCTAAGTGTCCATCCATTTGTATTGGTTCACCATTTTAGAATTTCCGTCGATTCGGGGGCTTTGACCAACACATTTATACGGTGGCTTCGACTTTGCTAATTTGTAGTATTGTGTTGTAATGAAGCACGATCGGTCATTGAGCGGAGTCGAAATGACAAATTCGCAATCCGGTGGCTTCGACTACACACAGTCCGACCCATTCAATCCGGTGGCTTCGACTCCGCTCAGTCACCTTTGACCTTGCTCCGTCAACTCTGACAGTGCTGATTAGTAATACTGACTTGCAGTGAAGCACGATCGGTCATTGAGCGGAGCCAAAATGACAAATTTAAAAGGCGGGACTTCGACTCCGCTCAGTTTGTACCTGTAAACCGGGGCTTCGACTTCGCTCAGTCACCTTTGACCCTGCTCCGTCAACTCTGACAGTGCTGATTAGTAA
>Ga0209083_1000249_pt1 | contig 85427 bp, 90 predicted proteins | sample AM7aDNAmetaG_FD_184132 | JGI IMG/M metagenome (GOLD analysis project Ga0209083, IMG submission 184132) | Freshwater microbial communities from Finland to study Microbial Dark Matter (Phase II) - AM7a DNA metaG (SPAdes) (version 3) | ecosystem: Environmental > Aquatic > Freshwater > Lake ... | reverse complement strand
GGAGAATGCTCTTTTGTTTCATCACTGTTTTCAACCTTCTTTTGAATGAATCCAAGATTAGCTTCCATCCAGTTAGTGAGTTTTCCTTTCTCTCCAAATGTATTCTCAAGCATATTGATAATATCTTGGGCCATTGCAGTATTACTAATCACACCTGCAGGATTATTTGCTAATCCGATAAGATGATTTAAGATCTCTCCGAATGATACTGATCCATCAGTAGACCGAATATCATCAAGCATAGTCTTAATAGCCTCAAGTTTTTGTTCGTTACTTAAGGATTCAACTGTGATAGGTGTCCTATGAGTAGTGTTAGGAGTTAATGGCTTCCTAACATCATTAAGGAGTCTATTGGAACGGCCAGCGCTAGCATCATCATTTGCATCAAGAGTAACATCTTCATCTGTTGTAACGTCTTCTATAGCCTTATCCATCTGATCAGCTACAGGAGTAACTTCATCGTCAAATAAAGACTGATGATTAAGATTGGCTTTAGTATATTGTTCAAGACGTTGATCTCTTTGAGTCTTATCCTGGTTGTTTCTTAAGTCTCCCTCTAATGCATCTTTAAGTTGATTGTATTCTCCCATCATCTTATCGATACCTGACTCTGATACTGATCTTACATTGAAATTAGCTAGACCTTCTCTTTTATGATTATGGAAGTATCCGGCTATATCATTAGCCAGCTGAGTCATTCTTGAAACTGAGTTATTCCATATTCCTTCTTCAATAGGTTTATGATCATTAATCTCTTTATTCTGCTTATCTACATAACTTGTAAGTGCGTTTGTAAAGTCTGCAGTCCTGGCATCGAACTCTTCACTGAAAGAAGAATTGTCCATAGCAAAGATTGATACTGCGGGAAAGAATTTACTCTTACCTTCGAACGGAAGAGTAATACCAGACTTGTAAAGGTTTTGAATCTGTTTATCATATTCCTTTTGGTACTTATCCTGGTACTTTTTATCTGATAACTTCTTGTTCTTAGGATCTGTCTGTAGTCCAACCTTATCAACAGCGTTCTTCTCTGCTGCTCCCCTGATCTGTTCAAGGGCATAGTTCATGTTTAAGAACTTCTCAGTATACTTAGGACTAAACTGTGCTGTATGCTCCTTACCATCGTTTCCAATGAACTTTGTATCCTTTGGAGTAATATACTGCTGTAATTCGGCTTGCCTATCTGTAATCGTCTTATTTATGTCTTCCTGGCTAATCTGTTTTGACTTCTTGCCATCGTTATCCCAGAAATGAAATAAGTCATTCTCATTACGTTCCTGTTCTGTTATCTGTACCGGACCACCTTTATCATCAACCTTTGACTTTAAGAACTCTATACTCTTAGCAATAACTGTTGCCTGACTCATAAGATCCCTATTATCCTGACCTTGCTTTCCAACATTTAATGCGGTCATTACCTGTGGAGAAGTAAGCTTATAGTCCTTTGCTATCTGAGTATAAGAATCGATAGTCTGTAAAGCAACTCCTTTCCAGTAGTCTGCCTGAGATACAAAGTCTGGATTATCATCTGTCTTAGGCTTACCATTGATATCAACATCGTGACTTCCCCAGTATCCATGTTTACTGTCAAGTTCATTGAAAACATTAACCATAGTCTCCCTCTTCTGATTTCCAAGGGCAATATCAATACCAACACCGGCTAATCTATTCTGTTGTGATAAGGTATTCTTACGTGTGATCATAGAACCTACTCCACTCATAATACCCATGGAAGCAAAAGTAGATAACGTAGCCACTAAAGATTGTCTCCAATCGTTACCAGTCCACTGATCATCTACTAGTTTACCAGTAAGGATATCATCAGCTCTTTTTTTATCGGCATTGATAGTTGCCATTTCGCTTTCCGAGATAGGTTTAGAATTACCTTTACTATCAATAAGCTTAAATGGTTTACCTTGTGCTATACCATCCGGATTAGCATCGATAGACCATCCATTAGACATTTCATTATAATTCTTAGCCCAAACTTGATTAGTTGCATTATGGATATCACTTACCCATCCTTGCATAGTGGATTCGACTGGAAACTCTTCAAGACCTTCGAATAAACCTGCAGCAAGTGTTTCTTTAAGTTGGCTTTTGAATTGTGGTGTTTGAGTAAAGTTTAATGCTTTAGAGACTATCTTTCTTATTCCAGATTGATCCTTTGCTACATCATTTAATACTGCACCTACAGGACTATTAATTAACTCGGCACCTTCTCTGGCCTCCATCTTACCGGCCCACTTAACTCCAAGTTTAGCGCTTTTGATAATTGGCAATCTAGCCCATGGAACTGATTCAGATAAAATAGTAGGTATCATGTATAAAGCACCAAATCTTTGAACATCCTCTTCATCAAAGTTTTGCGTTCTTAACTGATCTTGCATCATTGCATTTGATTGACTAGCACCTGCAAGTATACCAGCAACTTCACCACCTCTTTCGGCCCAGGTTGCAGTAGCACCTACTTTAGCTAACAGACCACCTATTGCAGTAGACGGAAGCATAGTTCCTACTATCTGGGTAATACCATTACTGACATTATAAAGTGTGTTCGCCCAATTACTAAACAAACCTTGCTGTTCGTCAAGGTTCATTTTTGTCATTTGAGATCCGGTATTACTTAGCCATCGAGACGAATAATACATCCACGTCTTCTCAGGTTTGACATAGGCACCTGGGGTAATCATGTCATTGAAGTTTGTTATATCAGAATAAGCAGTATTAGCTAAACTGAATATAGCACCTGTACCTTTAAGTATCAATGGAACTCCACCACTCCATAAACCTCTTGGGATAGAAGTAAGAACATTCCCTGTATGTACTGTAGCATCTCCCATCCATGATTTCATCTTGGTAGGATCAAGATATTGATCGTCTCCTATCTCTTTCCAATATGCTCCATTTCCATCAGGAGTCATTTCGAATTGGACCGGATTGGTAGTCAACTTATCCATTAAGGAAATAGGTTGGATCTTACCAAACTTATCCATGAAGAAGTCATTCTTGCTTGCTACTTCATTAGGAGTATACTGTTGTAATGAACCACCACCAGGAGTCTCTACTTCGATCTGTGCTGTTCTAAATGCACTTTCAGAAGGAGTAGGAGCATAGGTCTTATAACCACGATCAATGTTAGCCTTGGTAGGTGCTAATTGCCATTTACTATAATCCATTAAGGCATTAGTAGGAGAGAATTCTCCTGCCTGTTGTTTGTTTACAACATCAGTAGCAACATCTTGATGATACTTATTGATCAATCCACTATAAGCTTCAGCCGGAAGAGTAGGGTATTTTTCTTTAAATTTCTCTGGACTATCAAAGATTGTTGGAACATTAGTACCTTGAACGAAACTTTTAATTTCACTCATACTCTTTCCATCTAAAAGAGCATCACTAATATTAAACCGATTGTCTGTATTCGGAACTGAATTTGCTAACTGGTCCATCTATAGTTATTTAATTGGATGTACGTATTTCCACATATCTTCATTAACCTTATATCCATCAGTTGAATTCGGTCTATTTGCTTGATCAATTTTAAGGTTATCCATTTTTGTTTCTTCGTCCATATGATAAGCATCATACTGAACAAAATGATCTGAGTTAATAGCAAAGGGAACCTGATATACTGTTTCGCCATCATTCCATCCTTGAGCATGCATACTTGCTTCTGAGGAAGGTTTAAGACTTTTCATTGTCTCTCTAGTTAACTTATACGTAGTTGTATTAATTTGAAGTTTAGCTAATTCGTCATCACTTAAGTCAGTTATTGGTTTTTGTTTATCATCAATAGTAACCATTATTGTTTTTGCTTGATTTTTAGATAACATCAATTTGCCTTCGGAGATATTTGTGATGTTTCTATTTTCATCATAACCTTCAGGAGATATATAACTAAGATTAGTGATAACTGGTTTCTTACCATCAACCTTCATTAATGATCCTACGTTAACCCAATTGTTTCCTATTTTAACATTTTGCATAGATTGTAATTCGGCTCCAAATGCAGAAGTCTTTGTTTGTTCATCACCAAAATAAGGAATGATTGGCATCCTTCGTAAGTAAACATTATCCTTTAATCCATTAGGAGACCTATCTTGAACAATCTCGCTATACTTAGGAAATGGTTGTTGATAACCGGAGACATCCTTCCATGGCCATGGACGATAATTACCAGAAGAAACATCTTCTTTAGATATTGTTTGGTTATCTCCATATTTTCCTTTTAATGAAGGAACAAGAAGTTCTTTTGTAGTACCATTAGCGGTATTAAAAAGATACTCGTCAATCTTATCAGCCATGAAGTTATTGTACTTAATGACTGCTGCATCTCTATCAGGAGTTGCTAATCCAATCATGCTCTGAGCATCTTTAGGAAACTCTTTTGTAAATACCTTCCAGAGATCACTTCTTAAATCCTGTACTTTTTGCTGAGGAACCTTCCATGTACCAGCATTAATTTCTTGATTCTGAAAGATTGATCTTCTAGCTTGTTCATAATCTGACTTAGTTGAGAAGTTCTGAGGATCGATAATCTTTGAACTTGGTTCATTTATTTGAACCTGTCTTCCATTAGCATCCTTATAATTAAGATCGACCTTTTCTCCTATACTAAGATTCCAGTCTTTGTACCTTCCTGATCTTACATCTCCAGTAAATGAAGCATATGGACCTTTACCCCCGCCACCATTTCCATTATCAATTTTCCCTATCTTATCATAGGTTAATGAATTTTTAGTAGTGATCTGTATAGCCGGATTAAGATCCTGTACTATCCTGGCGGTCATATAGTGTCTGAAGGAATCCTTAATAAGAGTGTGTTCGGCTTGGCTGGCCTTAGCATAAGCATCTTGATTACCATCTTTCTGTGCTTGTGCCATCTGCTCTCTTAATGATCTCATTTTCTCATAGTCAACAATGCTTATCCTTGCCTTTTCCAGTATAGGTTTCTTATCCTTACCTAATATCAGATTTCCTTTATCATCTGTCTTGTTAACCATTCCAATGATGGATCCTCTATTATCAACTACTTGATAGAACTGGTTCCAGGCGCTATGTCTTAGTTCGGGATCAGCTTCAACTCTACTTACTATCCTATCAACAAAATCTGTAAAAGCTGGTTGATTAGTCTTCTTACTAAATTCGGTTGTAGGCGTAAGTACCATTCCGGTAAGAGTATCAATATGTTCTTTAGATAGATTCTCAATTTTACTTCCTGTTTCATTAGTATAAGAAGCATATTCCTTTATGGTTGATGAAAGATTGGTTTGGAATGAACTATTATCATAAATAATAGGCAGTTGCATAGTCCATGGAGCTGTACGTTGCCTTAAGTTTCCATTCTGGTCCTTATCTACTACTGGCATTCCGTTCTCGTCTGAGACATCATAACGACCAAATTCTTCAGGATTGTTACCTAGATGAAGAGCATTAGCAAATGAAAAGTAATTACCATAGGTAAGCCTTTGCTTTGATAGAGGATCATTAACTGGCCTCATTACATCTCCATCATTCTGTAAGACATAATTTCCTTCAGCTCTCTTTGTAACAACTTCATCATTCCATTTTATAGAATTTGCTTTCTTTGTCTTTTCTGCATTGGCAAGTGCGGTATTATTGTTCTTTGCTTGAAGAAGAGATAGATTCGCTGTATAAACTTGGTTTAGGACTTCCATAGGAGCCTTACCTGACCTGATCTCATTCATAGCCTGCATTGATAAAGCTTGCTTGCTATAATCGATTACAAGGTCTCTATTGCGTAATTCCTGTTCCATGGTCTGAAGGGCATCAAACTTATCTTCCTTTTCTTTTTCAGAAGATCCTTTTGCCCTGGCAACACCATTGTTAGAAGAAGCCATCTGACCACCTCCGAACTGAAATGAAAATAAGTCTAGTGGTTTCACATAGACTCCCGATGAATAATCTGCCATATGTAATTAGGTTTAACCCTGTGAATATAGTGCGTTATGAATCATTTGTGCTATCTGGGCCATGTTGTTATCTGACAACTGATGTTTAGCCATGATATATTGAAGATCGGTATCGGATTTGCTTTTCTTATACATGGTTCCGGCATTACCAATATCTGAGAACATCTGAATAGTCTTTTGATCCTTTTCGTTATCCAGTTGTGATATTAACTTTTTCAACTCTTGATTACGGGCATTGTTCTCTGTATTTATACCAGCATTAGTTCTGTCAGATCCTTCAGCTAATGAAGCATTGATCTTTGATGATTCGCTCTCTGCAGCAAGATGTTGGTTATACTTCTGTTCTCCTAATTGAGCAAAGGCTTTATTAGCACCTGCATAGATAGCCGGAATGAGATGATCCTGTCCAGTCTCCATTGCATATCGTAATGTAGTAACAAATGAATCTTTAATATTATTAGTCGCTTCATTCATTGCTGGTTCATGAATAGCAACTCTTCTTACTGGAACATTAGGAGTGTATGTAGGGTCATACTTGTTCTCATGCGTACTATTATAAACAATACCACCTATGGAACTTCCCATACTTGCTATCGTCCTTGCAAAGTTGGCTTCATTTGTAGTATCATGATTCTCTTTTAGCGCTTTAAGATATTCCTGGTCCTCTGTTAATTTAGATACTCCTGTTGCGCCTGGAATAATCTCATTGTTTTTAATAACAGTATTTGGAATATTATGGAAATGAGAAGAAGGTAAGTTTCTTACTTGTAATGGAGTTCCAAATAATTTCTTAGATAAGTCCTGATTGATTCTCTTTGATAATCCAGAAGTAAGATTAAGATCAATAATACCGTCTTTAGCCTTATTAGCTTCGCCAAGAGAAGGCATCTCTGATAAGATATGGTTTATATCCTTTCCGTTGAGATAGTCGTTCCACTGGTCTGTATTGAAGACTGCCTGGGTAGTATTGCCAAGATGATCCTTAAGGTCTGCAAGGATTTCTCCATTAGACGCCATCACATCCTTACCGTTTACTTTGATAGATATTTTATCAGTCTTATCCTTTTTCTTTTCATCACCTATTTTCTTATAATTGATTACTTTCATTACTGGACGATCATCTTCTTTGACTCCATCTTTGGCACCTAATACGATTTGAGTTCCTTGATCAGAACCAAGAGGTGGTATAACTGAAGTTCCTAATGTTCCTAATTGATTTTGGTCAACATTATAATTAATAGGATTATATCCTTCACCGCCACTTAATTTAGAAGCAGATACCTTATTTGGTAATGTATTAGGATTAGTTCCAGGCCAATTATAATTAAATGGATTGCTCGTATTATTAGATAATGGTTTCTGTCCTTTATCTGGTTTCTTATAATCTGCACCACTACCCCATACACTTCCAAATGCTCCCTGAGTCATAGCAGCTCCCTTTAGACCTGCATACTGACTATTTGGTGCCAACATATCTGGAGAAATCATTGTAGGAGTTAATGAAGTAAACTTCTTACTATCATTACCAGCATCCATGTTCCCTCCTATAATCTGTCGAGATCTAGCACCTTGCCAAGAGAATCCATATTTATTAAGTAACCAGTCTGCTCCAAGACCAGCAAGTGTTGATCCACCACCAATTAAACCTCCAATTAAGTCTGCCATAACAAAAAGTATTAAATGCTTATTACTGTAAAGTCTGTTGCTACTATCTTAATCTCAGGATCCTTGTTTCCTTTATAAACTAGTGTTGTCTTTAACCAAAATCCCATCATTTCACTTCCTTGAGAGTATTGATCGTTTGTTAAAGAAGTCTGTTTAGTAACTGAATATAACCAGGTATGAGATTTGTATTCCGGTTTGATCCAGAACTTGGTTGTTTGAAAATCAAAGATAGACCTTTGATATTGAGTTTCAAATTCAATTCTTAATAATTGTTCGTCCTTTGCTTCAATTGCTTGAGCATTAAACATCTTCTTATACTTAGCAAGATTCTCTTTCTCGTCATATCCAGTAGTTATAAAAGAAAGCTTTGCTTCATATTCAGTACCAAAGAATGTATTATAGTTCGATTGTCCAGAAAGAGATAGTTCCTGATTGTATTTGTAAACATCATTATCTGTTACAAAGTCCAATGATTTCTGTTGACCTTCTACAAATCTATGATGTTGACTTAAAAGAAGATTACCTATGTTGAAATAGAAAGGTTCTACAAAAGGATAGTTACCCCAGAACATTTGCATCTTCTCGTTAAAGATATATGTCCTTAATAAGATTTCTTCACCTGGTACTGATGAAGGAACGAAGAATGACATTCCTACTTCTTTGAACTGAGGATCGTAATAAGATGTAATACCTTTTCCAAGTAATGGTTTGTCTTCCAGTATATCAATATTGGTTGAATCCTTTGAGTACTGATCAAGGAATGCAATGAATTCATCAAGGACTAATAACTTCAAGGTAACGTCTTCTGTTTTGATGATTTTAGCGCCTACAGGAGACTGTCCTTCTCCAATGATCCACCAGACCCTCTTTTGGAAATCAAAGCCATGGTACCAACTAAATCCTTTCACAACGGATGATTTATGCTGAGTACCATATGAAGCAATCTTAATTGGCTTTGGAGAAAAGAAGTTCTGAGACATTCCAAGAATAACTGTATCGCCTTCACCTTGGCCTAATGATCGTTCATCAGTAAATATTTGATTGATACCATTACGTTGAACTATGAAAGGCATATTCATTACTTCTCCAATGTAATAGATATCTCCATCTTCAAGAGCATAGTCCTGAAAGGTTCCGGCAGATATATTACGATAACCATCTATAAAGGATCCCGGGATATGAACATCACTGGCATCAACACGATTTGGCTTTCTTAAATCCCTTTCTGGCTCAGTAGGTTCGTATCCCTTATAAGAGTTACGAGAAAGAGTAATGTTGTATCCATCGTTTACCTGTAAAGCTTCCTGAAGATATCTACCATCATTCATTAAAGTAAAGACCACTGGTTCTATTCCGTAATCAAGGCATTTAGGAAAGAATGTATAGACTACTGGTTCTTCTTTGTCATTTATAACAGATACTTCATTTCTCATTCCTGAGTTATGAACCATCTCGGTAAGTACACCAATCATTAATCCATGCTGATACCAAACACCATTCTGATCTCTATAAAGGATGTACTCACCTTGTTGACTTGATCCGGCTGGAAAATATTCTAATTGATCTGGATGATCAATAGCATACCACCTATGACTTCTAAACCATGTTTTTTGAAGGAAACAATCTCCTTTATAATAATCAAAATTGTAAATATTGCTATTATCAAGAATCACTAATGAACTAATTTTCCCATAGAAAGTAGTACCAACATTAAAAGAATTATCTACTTGGGTTATAAAGTTTTGATTAACTGGATATTTTAATTGATTTACAATACTTAATGTTTCATTATTATGAGTAGTGCTAAATCGATATAAGTTCTTTAATTGAAATGGATCTTCATCCTGAATACCAACATATCTGCAGACTCCTATGTTTCTGTTTTTATATTGACTATTCATATTAAACCCTAATGGATAATCATAACCAGAAAAGTATCCGATAAAATTATACTTTCCTTTAGGAGCATTATGATTAACTACAATTGATTTAACTTTAACATAGTCATTAATGTATCCATTGTTTTTTGTATAAAGCCTAGGTGGAAGTTTACCAATGTCAAGTATATCCCATTTAGGAAATACTGTTCTTGATGCTTGAGTTAAAAGATCATTTAAACCATTAACATCATTAACATTAAATATTGAGAAGATTGGTTGAACATATGTTTCTTCGGGTACAACTGGATTAGTAAGTTCAAACAACATATCAGGAGAAAACAAACCATGTCTATGATCATATTGATTTGTTGATGTAAACATATCCGGCTGAGTTACTCCTAGTGCATTATATGGTATTCTACCAGGAAGAGTATATCCAGAATTATTTACTGGATCTCCTGGTAAAGAAGTAGGTATAGTTCCATTAAAATGGTACTGATAATCAGAGGCTACATAATAATTAATTTCATCTGTTACTCCTGGTCTTGCGAGTTCATATGCAGTAGGTAATGCACCTCTAAATAAAGGTATTTCTGCACCATTTGTTGGATCCCACTCAGTTGTATTATTAGAACTTCCCTGATGTCCTTGAGGAGCGGAAAACGAACAAATAAAATCAGTAGCGTTTATTATAGCCTTTATACCATGATAGGCATGAAGCATTAATCCTTGACAGATAAAATTATCAATTCTTTCACCACGAACAAAATAGAATCCTACTACATCTTTGAAATAGGTTGTTCTATGTTGATCCCAATAATCTCTAGCTGATAATGATCCTATTGGAGCAATTCCGGTTTGAAAACGAACATAAGTAATCCAGCTTCTATTGATAGTATTACCTTGACTCTGTTGAACTTCTTCCCACGATCTGAATTTATAGAGTCCATTAGATCCGGTTCCTATATTCCCCTGTACTGGATATGCTTCTGATTCGGTTCCATCTGTAAATTGGAGTACTATTCCAAATGGATAGATCTGTTCCTTGAAGTATCCAGTAAAGTTGAAACAGAATTGATCATTAGAATAATCATCTACAACTCTATTTCCTACATAGTCTGTAAATGGCCTGTCAAGATTGAATTGCTTATTATAATCTTCTGTTACTCTAATCAACTGTGCAAAGTCTCTAAACTTATCCCGATAAATACCAATATCAATTTTCTTAAGATTAGCACGAAGGAGTCTCTTGTTGACCTGTGTTCTTGACCTTGATACCTTATATGGATTGATAGGAGTAACGATCTCGTCAAAGGTGAGTAGTTGCCTTGATTCTATTCCAGTGATCTCTAGCGAAAGATTAGGGCTGTTTGGATCGATTACAAAATATTTATCTACAAGATATGAATCTTTAGTAGCTGGAGCATTCTCGCTAAGATTTGAATAACGAATAACTCCTACTTGAATATAAGTATAACTGGTATCAACATTGGATAGCTGAAGTTGTATTTTCTTATCAGTAGTAAGTACCTGTTGAATAATCCATTCCTTTTCCTGAAGACCACTATGATTATACAACATGGTTCCTCTTGAGATGGATATAGGACCAACTTCCTTTACGAAATTTGTCTTTACATAATCATCGGTAAGATATCTGATATATAGAAAGTAGTTCCCTGGCTGAAGTGATCCTCCAATGTTAATAGTAGGAGCAACATTTAATGGTTTAAGACTTGATACAATATGATCTATCCTTCCATTAAAATAAGAATCCTTTATAATCCGGTTATTGCTTTCTCCTGTTAATTTGAATCCGCAATTAACAACCTTATCTGTATTTTTATAATCAGCAAAATAGATATCTACTGAGTTGTCATAAGAGACCTTTGCTTTAACATCAAGAATATACTCAAGATCAAAGTTCAGAAGTTTAGTCCTAAAGTCTGCAGCTGGACCACCAGCTACAGAAAAGTTCTTTAAAGGTTTATAGATCTTATTGAACCCGGGAGTAATAAGTTCCGGAGAAGGGAAAGACCCTATTTCAGAATAACCAGTCTGAGGATTGTAAGATAAGATGAATCCTATTCCATTGTATTCACAAGCACCAAGGATAACAAATCCATCAGTTACATTGAAGTAGTTAACATTACCAGGAACCAATGTAGCTATGAATCCTTTTCCATCCTTATTAAAAACCCGAAAACCAGACGTTGGGAAAACAGTCTGGTTAGGTTTAACTTCCGAATAATCAATGTCTGAGATTATCCCTCCGGTAAAAGTATTTAGTGCCTTCATTAATCTGTTTTTATCTGATGCCAATAATGATCTTTCTTAAATACATAAAGAGAATCGTTTGATGATTGATACTTTAACATTCCTACGTTTGCAGGGATTCCATATCCGGTTGTGTCGGAAGGAGTAATTATTAACGCAGGAACGGTAACTGTACCAGATATAATTGTATTTCCATTCTTATAAACAGTAAGAGCATTTGATTTGGCCCCTGTTGATGTACCATTACCTATTTCAAATAAAGGATCAGTAGCAATCCATGCACCCGAGAAAGGATTACCACCACCAATATTCCAATTTCCAATAGCAATCCCATAAGATGAATTGGCAATACAATTACCCCATGAAAATGATTCATACCCGGGAGACTTCCCATCACTTCCCGCAAACGAATAATCTCCACTTGCATTACCATTGGAAAACGATACAGCACCCAGTCCTTTTGCTTTTGGATTAATACCAAGTCCTATTGACCCAACGCCAGTACTATCATTATTCCATGATGGAGTGTCAATGAATCCAACTCTGAATGATGCTTTTTTAGGATACCACAACATCGTCGAACCCGTACTTAAATTTGATAATGTCCATCCGGAACCAAGGGTGTCCTTAGATAAGAATGCACCATTCCAGTTACCATAACCCTTGTACTTATCAAAGATAATACCGTTAGAAGTACTGTCTTTTGCAAACAAATACGCCTTACCTGTTTCAGTTGTATAAACCGATCCTGCGCTATCTCCTATATAAATATTACCATTACCAGATGAATGTAATTTACCTGCTCTTAATCCAATGGCTATATTATTTGAACTTCCATTTGGTTGGCTTAGTGAGTATTTACCTATACCAATGTTATAGTTTCCAGAAATCATTGAAACATAAGGCCACACTGTTCCAGCACTATCACCTACAAATATGTTATAGCTTCCTGTTTGGATTTCAAGACAAGCAGCATTACCCATTACTGTATTACCACTTCCTGTGGTTATTTCATTTACTGCACGATGTCCAACAACAGTATTATAACTACCATTAAAGTTAGGATTTGAGCCTGATCTACCACCAACACACGCATTATATCCTAATGCTGTATTTCCAGTACCGTTTGATAAACTATATAATGCTTGATCGCCTATTGCAGTATTTTCTTCGCCTGTTAAATGTTCAAATAAAGCATAATATCCAATTCCAATATTGTGATTTGCATTTATTAAATTATATAAACTACCGTATCCTATTCCTATATTATTTGATCCATTATAAAGCGATTTTAATGACCAATATCCAATCGCAGTATTATTTTCACCTGCATGGGATGAAATCATTGACCAATACCCAATCGCAGTATTAGCATTTCCAGAATAATTGGTTCCTGCTGCATACCCAATTGCTGTATTTCCATTTCCCGTTCTATTTGACCAAAGTGCCTGATGCCCAACTGCTATATTATATCTACCTGTGGTATTGTATTGAAAAGTATAGGGACCTACTCCGGTATTATAAGCACCGCCAGTAGAAGAGTTACCACTATAAAATCCAATATATGTATTATAAGGTCCCACAGGATCTTTTACTGATGTCCCTAAAATGGTACTTCCTCCATAAGTTGCTACACCAGATCCCACTGTTATTCCATTAACCTTAATATTTTTTGAAAATCTACCACTACCAATAACTGTTAATGTAGAATCAGGAGTATTAGTTCCTATTCCTACCTTATCATTAATGTTTCTTAGAATGGTTTTGTTTGTATTGTGAATCCAAGCGCTACTATTACCAATAGAATCAGCATATGTTTTTAGTGCATAGTTTGATATGTATGTGTTGTATGGAGAAGCAAATCTTTCATACCATCTATTTCTGAATACAGTAGTCATTGAATCAGTAGGATCTACCTTGTGGCTTAACCTATAGAACACGAATATTCCAGATCTACAACTATCATTGATTATAACATATCTATTTACTGATAGTGTCTGGTTAAATCTTTCATGGATAGTATTAACACCAATCCAGGATATATCTCCTGCATGTAAGATAAGAGTTAATAGTAATAGGAATAAAAGAAATGTTTTTTTCATTTGTTTAATTATTAGTTGATTACTATGATTACATCACCTTCATCACATGGAACAAGCAATGTAATAACTTGTCCTTGTATTGTGTAAGAAGAAGAATCTTGCATAGATCCTCTTCTTATAAGCATACAGTTACTATTTAGTTTAATGGAATCCTTAACTGTAAAGGAAACTTGATCTTGAGTTGCTATGAATTGTTCACGACCTATTCCGTAGGTTACGTTTTCTACTTTAACACAGATCATTTCTTCTTTTGTTTTAGATGTATTACAATGCGTATTAGCGTTGTTCTCTTCATCGGTGAAGGTTTCTTCCCTTGGAGATGTTCCAATGCCCTGTACGCTCTCTAATGATCCTTCTCCGAAGTCTACGAAGGCTTGATGGTAAAGTGTTAATGATCCAATCTTGGGAACCATATTACCAAATATCATCATCATATGATTAACGGTTTCACGATCCTTATGTCGATAACCATTCTTTGCAGCTTGTACCTGGATATCTAATCTGTCTTCAATATCCTTATAGATCTGTGCCTGCATCTTGCCAGCTATCCAAAAAGGATAGACTAATTTCCAGATACAGAAAGCTTCGCAAGCCTGTTCATGACCTTTTAGAATATAAGGTATTCCTTCTTCGTTGATCGGTATTCCCCAGAAGTTAATGAAGATATAAGGATGGTTGTAACTAGGATGAAGCTTTATGAATGATCCATCAGTTTCATAGTTGATCCAGGAGTAACCATTATAGACATCAAGGATCCGGTAAACATTACATGGTAACTTGGCATAACCATTTATGACTCGTAATGGTATTCGAATGTATTTAACCATCCATTGTTCCTGAGCAATATAATCTATCTCACATTCAGAACACCATTCTGCAATATCTTCTTTAATTACAATGATTCCTAGTTCTTTTACTGCCCGGGAGACTTTAGGAATGATGAACTGATAGTCAAGATACTTTTGATTGTCTACTACTGCCATGGTTGTTGAATTTTGGTTTCCCTATATCGTAGGTATGACCTTTGTAAAGTTCTGATATTAAATGTCTCTTGTTTCTTTGATTGAGTCTTATGCTAAGGAAAACCTGTTCTTTCTTATATGCAAGAGAAGTAAAAACTACATTTCTCTTTTTTGAATTCATCAGTTTATACAACTGACCATCTTTTCCTATTGGTAATCTTGCTATTGATATTCTAATCATGTGGTTATTAAACTCAAAAGCTTTATTCTCTTCAATCATCTGCCTGGTAACTTCTATCCAGAACGAGATAATAATCATTCTTTTGAATCTCTCTCTTTCTCTTTTTCCTCCCTTTTTACCAGTATGATTAAAATAATTCCTTAAAAGTTTTGTTAGTTTTTCATCAAATACTTTTGCCTCTTTAGCATCATACGGATTCATCAACTGAGTGTACCTCAGTCGAACTTGTTTCCCGTACGTCTTGCGAAACCTCGGGGTTATCATCTCTTTCTCTTTCTAGGATTTTATTGATTAATTCTAGCGATATTTCGTAATCTGTTTGATCTCCGAATGGCTTTGACTTGATATCAAATCCATAGAAGTCCTTAACTGCAGAAACAAGGTCAAAGACTCCATTAGAGTCCGTATAAGCATCGATCGTCAATAAGTCGATCCATCGTTGCTCCATGGTCTTATTCTCCTTGGAGAACTTCTTATTTGCCACTGCAGCTACTTCCATTGGAACCTTATAAGCTTTCTCTCCTTCAATACAAAACCAATAACCTTTAGGATAATCTGTAGAAGCTGGACCTATTACATAAAATGGAAAAACCTGACTAAAGATGAAGATCTTATTATCAGGTGCCTTCCAGGTTTCCATCATTTGGATGTATCCTATCATGTTGATATAGATGTTAATGGTTCAGCTTTCCATTTACCTATCTTACAAGCATTGGTTAAGGTAAAGGCCCTAACCTTTGCATCGATAGGACAATTACATAGTCTGCAATATTCGAAAGGTTTCTTACCAAGCATTTCACATTGAAGACAGATAGATAATCTTACTTTAGCTTTCTCTTCAGCTTCAGGTATAGGCCAGATAACATGACTCCATCCATTGATAATATCGTGAATTCTACTCATTATTGTCCTTCTTCTTGATTCTGTTGCTGTGCTTGTACTGGACTCTGTTGTTGCATTGCTCTCTGAGCATTATCGGATACGTCTGGCATTACTCCATAAGACTTAAAGATATCCTGTTTGATAAGCATCTCAAGTTTAAACGGACTAGGAGTAGGAAAGATATTTACATCATCATCCCATCCTGGGGCATTTCTTGGATCAGCCAAGATACAAACCATATACAAGATCTTCATACTGGAAGTAGGCAAGTCTTTTAAGAATACCTCATTACCTACCATGGTATAAACTGGTCTTCTTTTAGTGAAATGATAGAACTCATTAAATGGAAAACCTCCCATAGTTACCCTACGGAAGTTATTCTTCATATTACTTGTTCCTAGATAGATGATATCCTTATCTCCTATGAATGGCATAAGGGCCGGAATAGGTGCCTTGTGGATCGGAAGATCCTCGTGGATTACTAGTCCACCGACAATACAGTCAACTCCAAGGCACTCTATATTAAGGCATGGTATCTTTTGATAGAACTGTTCGTTCACCTTGCCAGTGGCCCCGAATTCTTCCTTTACTAATGAGCAATTAATAACAACAGCCTTATCCTTTAGATAAAGAGGATCAATGTAGAAATCATCTGTAGGACGATAGTTTGATAGTTCTTCCATCAAAGTATCTACTATTGTATTGAGTGTCTTAACCATTTGAAAAGGAATTAGGATTAAATAGATAAGAGGGTAGGAAACCCTACCCTCTGTTTTCTGTCAGTATTGACAACTTATACCAGCCAAGAACCTGATAACAGGGTCTCGAAGGCATCTGCCACATCGGTTCGAACATAAGCTATAACCTCACTCCGATATCCAGCGCCATGAGAAGCACCATGAAGTCCGTATGTTCCCTGATTACAGGTAATGACAAAGCGATCATAGTAGGATCCGAGTAATGGAAGTTCAACCCTGTGCTGAGACCTTAAGATACCATCGAAAGGAAGCTGTGAAAATTCACGATAGACTTCATCCATTGATAATCTTTCAAAAGATCCTGATCCGGTATAGTTTGTAATACCAACTGTAGCAATTGATGTATTGGTAAGAGCCATCCAGTAATCATGAGTCTGGTTGATGTTAGCAATTACAATAGTTGTATCGGTTACAATACTTGAGGCCCAGAATCCATTGGTAGTAACTCCAGTGGTTGTTCCGTTGATGTCAGCAACAAGTTTAATAGATCCAGGAGAACTTGCCGGTTTGTCTGCTAAAAGTGTTTTGGCACCATCGGTATAGAACTCCATGTCAACACCACCAACAGCAAATGTGGCTGCTGAATCAGTAATCTCATACCAGTTAACACCGTAATGGGTACAGAAATTACCATCGTAATTAACATAGAATTTCAGTTTGATGTACTTAGCACGAAGGTTAATTCCTCTTTCAGCCTGTGTAGCACTTACCAATGTTCCAAGTGTAAATACATAACCTTCATCTTTACTGATGATCATGTACTTACTTGCACCAATACGGATACAGTTAAGAATAGTGTTAACATTGGCGTTGGCATTAAACTGAATTGCCAATAATCCTGCAGTTGTTCCTGAATGTGTGGTCAAATACACATAGGTAGTACCATCTGCTTTAGTGACTGTAAAGCCACTGTCTGCTGTTTCATCAGCATCAATGATATAATACCTACGAGCATAAACGACAGCACCAGGGCCTCCATTTGCGTTAGGAAGGTTATCGTATGACCCCCGTCCATCGTCCTGATGAATCTGCTTTAACAGTTCAGTTTCAATGGTAAGGATATCGGCTGCTGAAAGCTTTGTTCCATTACATGTACCAATTGCTGGCACAAATGAAGCATAAGTCCTTCTTTCCGGCACCCATTGAGAATTAAACACACCAGGATTCTGAATCTCAGAAGTGATAGCAAGTGCATAGTTGTAATTACAATCCTCGCAAGGACAATCCGGATTGATAACTATGTTTACCATCTTATAAGATCCTGGATAGTATTTCGATCTTGAATATGATCCAATTAAGGATCCACCCGTTACTTCTTTAGCGGGCAGGGTAATACCATGTTTCTTGAAATTAAGCATTTTAATGGTCTTCACCGTATCGGTAAATACAGCAAGATCATCTGCTGCTGCTCCATTTACAAGAATCGGTTTATCCCGATAAGTTAATGGTCCTCCAGTATTATTCATATTGAATTATTTATTTCGGTTTTTAATTGCAAATTCATTAAGCATTGATTTGTATCGTGCTGATTCAACTATCTCTAGATAGTTCCTCGTTGCGATATCTATTATCTCTCGCTTCTGTATTTCTTCAAATATGCTATTTATGCTACCATTACCAGCTTGATAAAAATTAGTATTTGATTGAGATGATTTTAGTAAGGAAACATCAATGTCTGCAGGACAAGATTCATCATAGAATACTCTACGTGGATAGGTGTAGTACTCAATGTTCATCTCTGCTGCAGATGTTCCGGTAGGGAAATAACCAGTAATAAATTCTCCGGCCATTTCGTAGTATATCTTATCAATACGTGGTTTACGGTAACGACTGGTCCTTGTAGAACTCTTTAGGTCAGAATAAAGCATTATAGCTGGAACCCATGATCCAAGAATCTTAAAATCTACACGGCAACCGGAAAGATAGATCGGATAATAATCTGATCCAATCTTAATCATTCCAGATGTTTTATCGTAATAGGATGAAGATGTCTTTGGAAGAGGGAACATGGTTGAATTCAATATTGGTTGAATCGGTTTAACCAGTGTGCCATTATACTTAAACTTTCCATCAGTGAAGACTCTTAGTACAGAAAGATCATCAATACGCTTTTGAGTCATTTCCCTTTCAGGAAGTTTACTCATTACATATTCAAGTTCAGCTAGATTAATCAAAGCATTCCATTGAGTAGGATCAAGTACAACAGTATGCGTTTTACGTACACTATTGAGAGTAGCCTTATAATAATCTTCTGTAGTAAGTAAAGATAAATTGTTCATCTTCTTTAGTTTTCTTCCTCTGTGAGTTTTGAAAGACTTGTAGCATACCTTGAGGCCAACGCCTCGTTCTCTTTGCTTTTTATCATAGAATATACCTGAGTACAAGTTGATCCCAGGAAGGTCTTACCATCGTAGAATCCATCACTATCATGCTTGATGATACCAGCATTGGATAACTTCAAGATGTAAAGATCATTTTCTGCCTCTTTGGTTTGGCATAACATGATCTCTCCCGGGTTTGACTTAGCCGTTGTAAGAAGTTTCTCCATGATCATAGTATCAGTCCAGTTCTTAAAGTCTACAGTGAATCCCTTCATGTAGTACTGAAGAAGTAAGGCGATTTCTCGCATCTTCTCTCTTGCGGTATTATCCATGATGAACTTCATAGCCATAAACTCCTTGTTAATGGTTGATACTACTTTCTCTGCGTTCTGTTCGTGATCATCAATATAGAAGTAATGCTTACCCTCTCTGTACTCGGATTTAGTGGGAGCGACATAATCTTGTAGCTTGATATATGCAAATGTGGCTGCATCCTTTGGATACTTGTAGCCACCTTCAGCATCTTTAGTAAGGTTGAATGAAGATCCATGTACGATCTGAATCGTATGGTCAGGATTGATAACGTATGGAAAAGCTTTTTGCTTTGCAGCAGTCAAGTCTTTCTGTCCACGCATTTCCTCTACTGTAAGATAGTATCCTTCTCTTCCAGGTTCGAAGTGTTGTCCTGTAACAAAGGTTCCATTCTGAACATCTTCAGCTGGAACAGATGGATAAGGACTTCTCCGATACCTTTTATCAAGAGAATAAATCTTAATGATCTTCTCCCTTATTACTTCTTGGGTTTCTTGCTTCTTTATCATTGTAATTGATTTTAAAGATTATGTTTAAAAATACTATGATTTGAAATGACGGAAGATCCGCATTGCCTTACCACGGAAGATCACACCGGACTGAATCAAGACGTGAGTATGCTTTCCATCAACTGATGTTGCCATACCATCACCACCTTTATTCATACCGTTAACCGTTCCCTGGACCATAGGACGAAGCTGGACGAGTTCGATCATCCTGTCGCCTCCTGGCATGGTTCCGATTGGAATAGCTACACAATCCCATGAGGACTTGCGAGTACCATCGGATAACCATTTTGAAGGTCTTCCTGGATCATCCATCCAACGAAGATGTTTAGGGATAACTCTTACATCATTCATTTCGAAGTAACCATATGTATTAACAACGCCTTTCGTTGCTCCGGTTCCTTCAATGTTGTGATTAAGAGTAATGAAGTTTTCCCTTCTCATCATCCTGGTGAATGAGTTCATGGATTGTTTTCCCATTCCAAGGACAACTTCTTTCAGTCCATCTTCTCCTGAACGGATATCAACGTCTGTCATGATGTTCTCAAGGAAACGAAGATTCCATTCTCCATTCATTGGATATTCGTAAGCGCCTTCGCCTTGGTTAAGGATACCGTCTCCGGTCATGATCTCACGACCACGTTTGTTATGAAGGATTACATTGCCAGATTCTTCGACTGATCCTTTACCAAATACTACCTGGTATTCGTGGTATTCAGCGATCCTACGAAGCATTTCGCGCTCTGCATAGGTAACGTAGGTAGGAGCATCTTTCCCTTTTGCACTCTGGAACATGTGCCACTCTTTGCTTTCTCCCATTGCTTCTGCAGTACCGGAGATGGACATTTTTACTCTCTGAAGAGTCATGTATGAATGGCCCCAGGTATCAAATGTGTATTTCTCTGATCCTGTTTCTGAGAAGTCATGTTCATAGGCGGTCATACCGACACCTGCTTCTGCACCTGCAGCAAGCAATTCAGCATCCATATAGTCTTCCTTTGAACGGGAGTGAAGGATTACTTCATAACGGTAAGCACCATCCTCATACTTCGGTTCTTCTTCGTTGTAGATGAAGAGCTGAGTAGTGTTGTCACCAAGTTCAATGATTTCGTTAGGACGAGCCCAGTTAGAGTTCAGGTAAATGTAGAACGGAACTTTTCCGTATCCAATTTTACCACTTACAGCGTTGGCATCATCAACATAAGTCTTACCTGAAGAGTTTGCAACAAAGTGCATCTTTCTCCGGTCAGTGTTCTTGATACCGTACATGACATGGTTTGATTTGACTACCCTGTAGTTCCCCATGGTCGAATTGTCTCGCAAGCCTTTAGTATAAAGTCCTTTCATGCCTAAGAGAGCAGAAAGAGGTGCTTCATCATCTTTGAAGAGCTGCCAAACAAGCGGAAGGAGATCGGGATTAGCAATCGCATTTCTTACCAGCGAATAACTGGTAATGGATTCACCAGCAATGTCAGCCGGTTGACCAGGCAATAATCTCAATAAACCCATTTGTTCAGAATTTGGAATTAATTTAATTGGTTGTTAATCGACATAATCATCAGGAGATGGTGGCGTTTTAGTCACAATCGTTCCGTCAGATGCTCTTTGTCCTATACCTAGTTTGTCAATAGTTGATGTTTTAAATTCCTCAAAGCGCTTGCTCAGATAAGATTTAACTTCACCACCTTTCAACTTGGTAATAAAAAACAACGCTTGATACAAAGTCTCTGGATCCTCTAACAGTTTTTCGTATTGACGTTTTCCAGTCTCGGAGTCAATGTCGTAGAGGCTCGCAAAAGCTTTATTGAAGGTTTCCTGTTCGGCTTTGCCATGGGGTAGGCCACCTATATTATCAGTAGTTGAAATTTTCTTGAATAATAGATCAAGGTCAGTTGTATCCTTAAGTTTTCTGGAAACAATTTCCTTATCTCTTAAAGTCTTTGATTCAGTTTGTTTTGCAATATTCTGTTGATCCATAAAGGTCTTGTAGGCATCTCTTATTCCTTTTGCCTGAGTAACCTTATCAATCTTACTCATTTGTCCAATATGTTCCTTGATGTCCTGGTCGGATAGACTTTCTCCTACCCGGGCTTTAAGACCCTGAAATAGCACTTCATCATCCGGTAATTTCAAGAAGGAATAAGATTGATTGTATGATCCTATGAATTCATCCATCTTGAAATTAGGATCAGCTTTTGCCTTCTTATATGACATGGTGAAATCATCATCACCAGTATCAGTAAACTGTAAGATCTCTGAATGCATACGATCAAACAATTCATCTTTTGTTAATTTCTTTCCTTCCTTATTTATTCCTGTTACAATATCATCAGGAATCTCATATTGATACTGATCATTACTAACCCTTGCTTTTAAGATACTAGCCATATCCTTAATGGATAAGACTTCATCATTAACTGGTGCCGGATCTGCTGGCTTTATAGGCTCAGGAGTAGCTGGTGGTGGATCGTTATTACCTGCAGGAGGAGTAGGGTCAGTTGGTGATCCGGTTGCTCCTGGAACGACAATATCGGTACTGTCTTCGTTTAAGATAGCTGCAATACCTTCATCTAGTTTCTGTACTTCTTCTGCTTCCATTTTCTTTAGTCTTTAGGATTAATAATAATATGCAAATATAATGATGTTAAAATGTTAAGTGTTAGTAGTTTTTTTGATTTTGTAGTTTCTTAGATTAGCGATCTTCTTTTGTTGTCTATTCTTCTCAACTTCTATTAGATGTGATAACTGATCAATATCGTTCTTGGATAAACATCCATCTTTACACTTGTTCTCTCTGTGACATTTAACAATATGTTCAATTAGTCTTACATCGACAGTTAAGGCAGGCATAGGTTATAGTATTAGGTAGCATTAGCATTGGCATGAGATAACTTCCTTCCCTCCATATTGATCTTTTCCTTATTGATAGTCTCGTTACTGGTGATCTCTCTGTTTTTAAGTAAGAATTCCATCTTCTTAGCTACCGCCTGTATCTGTTGGTTCATCTCGGCAATAACTAGTGTTGAATCAATTTTACGATTTTCAAGATCTGATTTAGACTGAAGTTCAATTCCGGAGAATTCCTGTTCGGATTCAAACTGTTTTTCCTTAAGTTCAAGTTCTTTAGCTTTTAATTGATTGATAGCATCCTGTTTAGCCATATCAAGTTGTGCAGACATCTCTTTGAATTTAGCTTCACTATCAAGTTTCATCTGAAGGAGTTCCTTATCAAACTCAGCTTTTTGCTGATCAATTTGTCCTTGAGCGTTTTGTCCTTGTTCGGCACGAAGGTTCATCATCTCTTCTGCCTTACGAGCTAACGACTCTAATTTCAGTTCAAGACCTCTAACAGAATCAGAAGTATAGATAGAGACAAACTCTTTAAAGTTTAACTGGCCCTTCATGGATAGCTGCATACCAAGCTTCTTTAGTTCATCAAGACTAAAGGCTTCCTGGGTATTATTCTCCATCTTACAGACGAATTCAATCTGATTTAGTACGTCCGGAGGAATGGAGAAGTGTTCTATTCCATCATCGACTAACTGAAGTAGCGCTCCCTTATCCCAACAGTACCTAAATGCGAGGTTGAGACAGATGGTAAGCGCTTGCCTAATGGTTTCATCATGTTCCCTGAAGATGATCTCTGTGGTGAGCATAGATAGGTTCCTGGACATCTCAAAGGTTCCTACCTGATCGGTATTAACTGTTTGTCCTAATCGTTGCCTGGTAACACCCATTACCATTCCCATGGTCTCATCAACTGATCTTAACATCTGGTCAAGATACTGAACTGATGCCGTAAGAGACATATCTACTCTTGGGAATTGGTTAAAGGCAAAGTTCTTTCTTCCGGTCTTAGTAACGGTCTCAATAAGATATCTACCAAGCTTCATGTGATAGTACCATTCTTCTTCAGACATTGCTTCCGGCTTCTGAGAGATATCCATTACTACACCAGCTACACCCGAAAGGGCAAGCATAAGTTCTCTATGGTAATGAATGATATCGTAGGTCTCCTGGAGGTCGATCGTATTCCAGATAAGAGAATAAGGAACATCTGTAGAGGCGTTATACATTCTACCTACTACTGGAAGAAGGACATGAGAAGGATCATTATAAGGTCTTGGTTGAATAGGATCCTTAAAAGCTTTGAATATGGAATTGTTAATGGAGAATCCGAAGTACCTATCATAGACAGTCTTACTCTTTACATATTCTCCTTTTGCCTTATTGATGGTCTCTACCTGATTGGCCTTATAGGTATCTTCTTCATTATTCTTACTAACCCATTCTTTAGTCTTGGGATTGTAGTTGTAATCTGATTCAAAGATGATAGTCTTTGTAGTAGGAATGAAATGAGTTAACTCCTTACCAGGTTCGAAAGGACTAGGTACTTTTTTATACTTGATGATCCTTGGCGCTCTCCACCAGACTCGATTGGTTATATAGATACCAGCTCCCCTCGTAGAACCGGAATAGACACCCTTGAGTGTATCACGCATGATAGCGCCATTCTGAGTAGCTACGAAGTTACCCATCTCAGTAGTTGAGTAATAGGGCATTTGCTTATCAAGTGCTGCCTTATCCTCTCCATCAAGCCATATGCTGAACTTATCTAAGATCTGATCATAACTAAGTCCTTCTTCTATTCTTACCCAAGGACCATCCTGAGCATTATAGACAATATCGGAAATAGGTAAATAGACCTTCTGTTCATTAAGTACTTCAAAGTCTGGAAGTTTATTTCCAATAGTATAGTTTACATAGAGATATTCTTTTCCGGTAACACATCTATGCTTTATTCCCTGGACTTCTTTATAGGCTACATTAAGGTCCTGACGAAGAAAACGCATTGACTTTTGAGCAATGATCTCAGAGACATCCTTATACTTATATTTAAAGAACTCTTCTTGTTTATCCATATCGTCTTGCGATACAGATTGTGCCTGTGTGATCTGTCTTTTGAGAAAGTCTAATTGAGATGTTATCTGGGGTAACTGTTGCTGAAGTTGTTGCTGTTGTGCCTGTTCCTCTTCATTACGAGACTGCTGTTGAAGTTGGCCCATTAACTGCTGTCTTTGTTGTTCCAAAGATTGAAGCTGTCCTGTGAGCATGTAATAGGCTTGAGCGGCCTTCTCTTCAGCCATACCAATCATCGACCTTATCTTTTCATCATACTTCTTGGAGATCGATTCATCGTCTACTGAATAAACAGAAAAAGCAAAGGGTCTTTGACTTTGCTGAGAAACGAGATTATCTATATAAGGTCTTTGCTTTGGTATCCTTCTTACCTTGGCTGGAAATTCAAAGTTACCTACCTTCCTTAGATAGTTGAATTTGTTTGGATCCTGTTTGTTGTTGTAGTAATCCCAACAGATCTGATCGTTCTTCTTTCCTCCAAAATCAACTGTATTATGAATGATAGTACGAAGGATGCGTTCTCTTCCTTCCTGAGTGGTACTATCTTCTCCAAATCGAACTTCTATATTTTGCATTATTGTTGAGGTTTACTAGGTTCAATAGTAGGTAACTGCCAGTTGTTAGATGCGTTATAAGATGATCTGTTACCTTTTGAGTCTTGCATATAAACTGGTCTTCCATTAGAGATGAATACTCTTATTCCTGGTTGCCCGGGCATGTCAGTAAAGAATCCATTTCCTTGTGATTGGATCTTATCAGGAACTATTTCTGGTTTAGCAAATTCAGTTTCTATTAGTTGTAATTTATTAATAGCAATAGGTTCTCTTTGTTGATTAACAATAGGATTAATTAATTGTCTTTTGTCTCTTAATAACATTGGAACTCCATTACCAGTATCCATAAATCTTCTGTTTTGAAAATCTCTATTATCTCCTTCTTGATTTAATATTACTTCTTGAACTGGTTGTTTATAAATAGGTGCTTCAAGAGTTGGAGTAATGTTTCTATTTCCTTCTGTGTTTATAGGATATTTCTTAGACCATCCAATAGGTTCAATATTTGGATTTAATGAAGTTCTTAATTTGTTTTGATAGTCTGCATAAATAGGAAACTTAGGTTTATTCATTAAAAATTTTTGTAATAGATTTCCATACTTAACCGAATAAGAACTATCCTGATATGCCTTTAGTCTTGGATCGTTAGGATCGTTAACTATGATTGGCCTAAGTCTATTTGGTTGAGGTTCCATTAGAATGACATTGCAAAGTTTCCATCTTCATCAGTTGAATATACAGGAAAAGACCTTCTTTTATTCTCAGGTTCTTCTCTTCCTATCTCCAATAGTCTTTCATCTTCTTCTAAGATCAAATTAAGCGATGTAGAGATCGTTATATCGCAGTTGTACTTCTTACCTGAAGGATCATACTTAAAGTTCGCCCAGGCTTCCAATAGGTCCACAAAATAGACTTTCTTAATGTTCTCCGGTTCTGCTAGATGATCTCTTAATGATTTAAGCCATTCAGGTTTAGTTGCTGGATCAATACCATATTCATTAACCTGTTTAGTATCTTTAATTAGTCTGGCTAATACAAACTGAGGTCTTTCCTTAAGGTATGAGGTAAGGTTATTCCTTTTGAACCAGTCAAAGATTCTTATCTTACTCCACTCTATAAGGTTGATGGCACGATAGAACACGCATAACATAGCACATCTCTCATAGAATAGATCAGCTCCACCCTCTGCAGTCTCAGGTCTTTCAACATAACCAGCTACCCAAGTCCTATAGATCTGATCAGCACTATAAAGCCTTTTATAAATCCAACAGGATCCCTTAGATGATGATGTAAGCGCTTCATCGTAGTCGTAGGAGTCCGTAGCAGCCCCGTAGAGGTTCTGAATTACTTCTCCGGTCTTCTTATGCGTTGTAGGAAGTTCGTGGATCTTACACCATCCTTTTTCATCATCCTGGATAGCTTTAACTCCCTTTGTGATATCCCTCTTATCAATCCATTCTAATCTGTAGTTCTTAACAAAGGTCTTAAGGTCCTTGTGCGTATTTATATCGCTCTTCTGAGCATTAAGGTTTCCTACGATCTCTTCACCGAAGAATCCACCGCCAGGGATAAGGAACATCTCGTTAAGATAGCATGCTTGGTTTGCTCTTTCAGTTATCCTTTCATCTGGAGGAACATTAAGGATCTCTGCTTCGATCTTGATAAGGCTTTCTTCCTTCTGAGGATTACCATCTTTATCAACGATCTTATACATCCACTTAGGAGAGAAGTGACCTACTTTGGATAATGCAAGGTTATCTCCTTCTTTAGTCCAGCGATTATTATACTCAACGAAGTTATTAGCCTTTGGATTATAGACCATTCTTTCCATGTCTGCAGCTCCGGCCTTCATGTCTCCACCAGTACCAATATCAACCGATAGTCCTGTCTTAGTTGTCTCTGTCCATAAGGAGATATCTACAAACTTCTTTGTCTTACGGATAAGTCCTTTCTTCCATTTACCAATTTCTTCATAAACAACTAAGGTAGGCGAGTTATGAACGATTGTATAATCTTGTAATAAAAACAATTGATCACCATCTATTTCAATTCCATAATATTTATCTTGATTAAGTTTTTCTATTGTAAATACTGAATGAAGAGGATTTTTAATATAATTATGTTGTTTGATTTTCTTTTTTTCTAATCTAACCGGAATATGATGAATATTTTCACCACTAATGTATAATTCAAAAATTGGTTGTGATTTATATCCATTAATGTTTCCATTATATTTTGGCTCGCTTATATTGGTATAAAACCCAAGACTTTCACAAAGTTCTTTAATTTGGTAAATAAGCTTTTTATTAACCTGGGAAATTGCATAATGTTCAAATCCTTCTTTTGTTTTCACTCTCCATCCGTCTGTATCTATTAATCCGGCAAGTAATAATAGTCTATCATCTCTTGAAGAAAATAAATATTTTTTAGGAATGAATTTATCTCTTAGTATTTTTAATTTCTTCATTTCTTCTATAAGATAGTTTTTCATAGGTTTATATGATTTACCTATTCTATCTCTATAAGATATTCTTACTCGGCATGCTTTTGAATCTCTATTAAGAAATTTACAAAATGTAGGAGGTTCTATTTTAACTTCACAACAATGATAAAAAGCAAAATATGTTAGATATTCTAAAATTTCTTTTTCTTCAATATTAACAGTAAATCTTAATGTTCCAACTTCACCATCACCTAACCATAATCCTAAAAAATATGGATCAATTAATTGTTTCTTTTTTTTATATTCAATACCAATAGATTTTTCAATTGATGAATAACGTTTAAATGTTAAACTTGAGTTATAATAATCTTCTGCACGAATCAAAAAATGATTATCATCAACTTTAGTAACATTTGGATAATTAAAATTATTCTGAACATATTTACCATTTCCTAGTTTCTTTCTTAACATTGGTTTATGGTAACAATACAATAAATGATTTGCATTACAAATAAAAGAATCTGTCTTAATTGATGAAATTTTATACATCTGGTCTATTCCAGCATGTACATCTTTAACAATTCGTTCTTTTGAATCAATACCCATTAACTTATCGCCTATTAAAATGTCTTGAATATTTTTAATAGATCCATTAAACATTCTAACCTTAGTATTCTTACCAAAACAATAACGCGAAATTGCTTGGGGTTTATCCTTTGCCGTTAATGCCCTTACTTCACTCTTGAAGTTCTTAGCCTTAATGAAAAGGTCGGACATCTTATTGATAGACCTGATTTTGTAGAATTGAGTATTCCTTAAGTAGTCAAGACCACGAACAGTATTCTCAAACATATGTTCACTATCAGCTTCAGTACCACCGATAATGATATTAACTGACGCTGGTATAAAGGTATAGTTATAGCCTACCATCATACCAGCTATCTTCTCAGAGAAACCTAACTGTCTTGCCTTAGCCTCTTCCATATCCTTCATCTGAGCGAAACACTGTTCTACTCTTGAGGCAAAGAGAAAGTCAAGCATTAGGAATTTAGGATTGATCAAGTCCTTGAACCTGGCACCAAGCTTAAGACCGTAAATGGGCCAAAAGTTAAGATAGAAATAAAGCCTTCCAGAGATCCATACACGCCTGTTGATGATCCGGACATCGTATTCTGGCAGGTAACAATCGTTCCCCGTCCATATCGCATCTATTCCATCGACAAGGGCATCTCCACCTTTATCAATAGCATCATCGACATAGTAACCGTTAAGACAACGATCTTTCTGTTTGTTCCACCATATAGAATCAACAACACTATTAGAAATTATCTCCTTATTGATACCATCCGGTGTAATATGAAAATAATCCTCCTTGTGTGGAAGATCATGTTCATAGATTACTGGCGAGAATCTAAAGGTATCTTTAAAGATCATTTTCCTTCAACTATCTTAACAATATCTGGATTCTTTTTTAATTCACCTATAAGTGAATTTATGGTCTTGGCATATGGAAGAAGAGTAGCGGTATTCATCGGTTTGTTCTTTACTTCTACTCCATAGAATGAATTTGTTGATCTGCCTGTTCTATTGTGGTAAGTCTTTTCGGTATTGACTCCTATATTGGACATTCCATTATAGATCTGCGTTTCGAAATCAGAATAACCAGGAGACCCGGGAACTAACTTTTTCTTTAATGCAATCTGTTTAGCATACGCATTCTTTTGTTTAATAGCATCTACAAGAGAAATGATACTGTTATACTGAGAACCATCTTCGTGTTTTGAAGGATCTACTGATAATTGATCAGAAAACTTACCAGGATCTATATTGACATGTCCTACGTTTCCATCAGCTTTTCCAAAATTAGTCTCTTGCCATGCTGTTGCTAAAGACCGCCAGGGATCAACTCCACCTATTTTAGAGACATTAACAAGAGTCTTAAGCATAGTTGGATTTACGTCTAATGATCTATTGTGAGTACTTTTAAGCGGTTGTCCTGATACTGGATTGATAATTCTGGTATCCTTTAAACTGATTGGTTGTTCTTCCTCTGGCTTGTTATAACCATTGGCATGAATATACTGTTCTCCTTCCCATCTGCCGGCCTGAGAAATATTTTGAAAATTTACATACTTACTTTCAATACTGAAGGTGGGATGATTTGGATATTTGTATGTATCAGTAAAGTGTTCGCCTTTCTGCATGTCAACCGGACCATGTTCTTTATAATATCCACGATAATCATAGTCAAGTCCATTGTAACCTACAGGAGAAACATTCATTCCGTTTTCATAGGTATGACCAATCTTCTCCATCCACTTCCTATAATCTCTTTCTTCACTAGGTTCTAACCTTGTTCCCATTGGCTCAGTATTCTTAACTACGAACTTATCATAGATAGGATTACCAACCATCTTAGGTGTTGTAGAACTTGGTAAAAGAGTAGCGCCATTATTTGCCATCGTTGTCAAATAGAGGATCAATATTACCCTTATTCTCTTTCTTCTCCTGAAGAATACTTTGTTCTAGTTTCTTTCCGGTTTCAACAAGATCCTGAATAGCTTGTTGAGCCTTTTTCTTTTCGTCTATGTTTGGGATCTTCTCAATGGTTTGTCCATCAGGTTGTCCATCCTGTCCAGGTACAGATATAAGTTTCTCTTTGAAATAGGGTACCTCAGTGAGATAGGTAATGTAAGCATCAACATCTTCCTTCCATTTCTCATAAAGCCTCTCCTTGAGCGTGTATTGCTTTCTGATGAACAACTTTATGACTGCAGTAACCTTTGGATTCTTTTCGAAGAACTCTACGTTACTATCTGGAAAGAAACGATTGATTACTTCCTTCCTTTTCTGAGACATGAGATCACCAGAGAGTATTCCATCCTTTTTGTAAGTGTAATATATATACGTCAGCCAGCGCTTCCATGATGTCTTATTCGTGGTGCGGTCTGATTTATATAATTCGTCCACTTCAGCAAACTTCATTGCTTCTGGTAGGATTTGTACTCCCTGGTTATCATCATAGTAAATAAACATCTCTTTACTTTTTAGGTCCTTTTTTTGGTCCTTTAGGCTTTGGCTTGTCACCACCACATTTTCCCATGATACTGATATTAAAATGGTTTTTTAAGAAGATAGAACTTTATACACTTCCATGCATAATAGATAACGGCAATGCCTAATACGATCCCTCCTATGAAGGCAAGTGCTTTGATATACCATGGAATGTATACTACTTGTTCACTTTTGACTACATACTTAAAATGAGAGTCTTTAACATATTTATCCCAATAAGACCAGAATACTTTTAGCGAATCGATCTTGGCAGTAACATAGAAGATACTGTTCTCGTATTCAGTTTGTATCTCAATGTTCTTTCCTTGTTGTCCTTGTTGATTGATAATGACTGGTTTCCAATTACCATCTTTGTCTTTCTGACAATCGATCCAAAGTTTATACCAGGCTGAGTCTCCTGGAATGGTTGTTGATGAATCATGCTTTATCCATTCTACTGAATGATCGATGGAGTCTCTTATGCTTTCTTTTGGAGGATAACACTTATTACAAAGTTTCTGAGAGGGCCTACAACTAAAAATGACACATAGTGCCAGTACAAACATAATCGATCCTATAACGCTTCTTTTCATGGTCCTTGTTCTAAATATTGTTCGTTTTTATTATTAAAACTATATGGTGTTGATATTTGAAATGGAGGTTGGCAATAAACTCTATTCTCATATCTTGAAATTGACTCAAGATGATGTATCCAATTAAGTTTATTAACCCCTAACTTAACATCATTAAGAGAACATTGGAAGTCTTTTAAAACATTAAGTATCTCTTTATGATCTTCTGAATTAGTTGAAGCATCTGCCTTATTATCTAACTTCTTATCTATTTCGTTAATCTTTGATAAGGTAATATCAAGTACTCGTTCTCTTGCCTCTCCGTTTGCATTATTCTTAATGGATAATACTGTTAATGTTCCAAGTAACGAAAAAATAGTAGAAACAATAATCCAAAAGAATGCTGTCTTAAATTTAGTAGAATGTAGATATCGTATAGCCCTAACGATTGAATCTTCCTTAGTCTTTGTCATAGTTGCAGGATTTATAGGATTGTTACTTAATTGTAGTAGTCTCGGTAGAACTTGCCTTCATTGTAGTAGTGGTTCCATTGATACCCTTCTGAGAAAACCATTCAGGGATCGTTAGACCGGCTAAACCAAACGCAAGACCAACTATGGCCCAGATAACAATTTCGTTGATCGTAGGTGATGATACGGCCCTTGACAGCATCCATAGACACCAGTAGAATCCTAATCGCTTACTGGATATCTGTCCAGCTTGGTCGCAAACAATAGTAGATAACCATATTAATGCCTTTTTCATAATGCGAAGTGTTAAAATGAATTTATGATAGTAAGAATAACATCTTGGTCCTCTCTAGCATAATCTTCATTAGAAACAGTTTCCCACTGTAGATTAGACATCTCACTTGATTCTTTTCCCTGTAAACTCTCGAAGTATTTATTAAGTAACTCTACTGATTTCCTGGTAGTAGCTTTTAAGAAGTATCCGTACATGAATTGCTTAAACCAATATTTACTATCTACGATCCAGTCAACATGATCGAGCTTGCCTAATAGTATGCACCTGTCGGTATCGTGATGTGAGTTGCCCCAATGGATCTCATAACAATGCTTAGAAATGTCTTCATCATCCTTAAGAGTATCCAGGTTATGAAGATCGGTTGTAAGCAAAGGAACAATACATTGAAACTTATAAGAAAAATAAGGAACCAGTTTATAGGTCCCTTCTGATATTGATTGAATGCCACGATCATTGACTTTACCAACTGGTGGTTCAAGAGTTGAAATAAATAGATTACCGTCAATTATTAAACGGCCTATCGAAGATTGAAGGTCATTACGGTATCTTTCTATTTGAAGATTTAACATTCCTTATTGTTTTAATATTCTTTATCGCTATCTAAGGAGTTATATCTCCAGAATGTAAATAAAACAATCCGTTTCCTGTATAATCTGGAAATGGACTAAGCATCTTGCCCTTGCTATCAGGGTAATCAAATACAAAGTCAAATCTTAATTTTGTTGGAATATAACCCGCACTTGTAAGTCCTCTGTAATTTTCATATACTGGATTATCTGTACTGCTCCATGTTGTTCCCCAATCTAATGAATAATATATTTTAGCAGTATATGAAGCATCATAATCGAATACTATCAACACTTTGCCATTATCCCAACATCTAAGCCAATAGATAGATTTATTATGATAAGGAGTAGCTAACCCCGTCCATGTATTAGTTTGATTTAATGTTGAAATAGGAACCTGATACATCACATAACCAGATGTAAATATTCCCGCATCTTCGGGAATAATCATCGTGTTTGCATCTTTAAAAGTGGCACGAATGATTCTGAAATCTTCATTAGCATCATTAGATGAATCTTTCATTTTCTCCCAACTCCATGTGTCTGCAACATAATTATAAGTACCTCGCATCCATTGATTTTTGTAGCCCCCGTCTCCTGTGAACACCCAAAATGTGCCATCATAAGGATTCATATTGATTGCATAAATGTGTCTTACTGTTATTGGATTGGTTGCATCTCCTAATAATGTTCCTGTAACACCTCCTTCTGCTGTACCATCATCTCTATATTGAAGTGCTTGACCAAAGGCATAAGCAACCTTCCAAGATGCACCATCATCTATTGAGTACCATACTATTGCTGGAGCAGCCCCAGTGACAGAACAACCATAATTACCAATCAGTATAATTTGAGGATTAGAACCACTTGCCGGATTAATATAAAATCCGTCCATTGGTCTGAAAAATGTTCCCGGATATGCTGGATTAGTCCGATGTTTAAAAATGGTATCTGTTCCTCTATAATATAATTGATAAGTGGATTCAGTCCAATTTATATTATTATCAGTTGAGCGAAATACCTTTTTATTACCATCTGGAACAAACAGAATAGTTCCAGTGGGGGTTATAAAATACCTATCCTTTTGTAAAAGTGTTATCCCAGTAGTTGTTGAAATATTAACCGGAGATCCGTATGTCACCCCATAATCAGAAGAATAATATAGATTATTTCCAGCAAGGCATAGATATTTATTATCTTTTACCGCAACCAAATATCCCGGAGTTCCCCCTGCCATAAGGGGTCGGGTAAAATATAGATTATTCTTTCTTGTTGTTAAATATTCATCTACAACAGGTCTTGTATAATTAGATGAATAAGTTCTGATGCTTGTTAACTTGGTACAATAAGTCAAAGAAACATCGTTAAAATTAAGGAATGATCTTTTTGCATGAATATTCCCCTTAACAGTATAGGCATCTAAAGTTGTTTTATTGAGCCACGATCTATCAACTTGCCATTTATTACCTGCCGTACCTCCATGATAATTACCATCACTACGGGCAGCAGCAGTCCAAAATAATGAGTTAGAAGTATCCCAATAATCATAAAATGAACTTACACTATCTGCTGGATTAAAGTCTATTGTTTTCCAAGCATGATAACCAAATTCAGTTGATGATATTGATTGCGTAGAAACAAAACGTGAATATCCAACGCCAATCTGTGTAGTAACAGTTGCATCCCTTCTTTTTGGGCAGATGTATATTTCATCAGGATTCTGAACCCTTGAATATACTGTATATCCTTGTTCTTGTAAATAAAAGTCAGAGTTTTGAACTGCTGTAAAGGGTGATCCTCCGAAAGTTGAAGTAGTTGGCTTACGTAAATATAAATTAAATGTTCCAATTAAATCAGGAATAACATAATGCTCGTTGTACTCCAAAATAGTTTTCATTCCGTCATTAAAATACCACTCATGTAGAGCAACATTATTTCTATAAAATTTGAATCGTATGAAACTACTTATCAATGAATATGTTGATCCTGAACCATAGTAAAATAATTTTATTGCTGTATTTGCGGGAATATTAGCATTTGACGTTATATTCTGTTTTGTTGTTGTTCCATTAACAACAAATGTACAGGTCTTACCAACAAGTCCTAATGTTATGGAAACCTTATTATATCCGGCAGTATTGACAGTTGCGCACCTTATTTCTTGTTTTACAACGCCATCACTTATTCCTATTGTTATATGTCTATCATCCCCCATCCTTATCCTTATGCCCTTGTCTCCATTAGCCGTACCTCCATTATTATACATAGCCTGATAAACATTGGGATTAGTGATAGGTAAAATGAACTCGTATTCAAATGTTACTGAATCATTTGCCACAATCAAGAAATCATTTGTATTGGTAGGATAGACAGTATTACCTAAATCCGCATAATAGGTTGATGAAGCCGGAATATTAAGACAAGGAGCATCCATTAATAGTGCATCTCTTGTACCTATTTTATCCTTTAAATAGTAAAGGTTGCCGGATTTAGCGATTGTTCCGTCAAAGTATTGGATAGGATTAGAAATAGGTGTTGAAGATGATCCCCGACCTATCCCTATCCCCAATCCTAACTGAGCAAAGGACCAAATAGGAGAAATTATGAGCAGTAAAAGAATGATCCTTTTCATTACTTAATTCTTAATGGGAGATATACCTTGCCACTTGTTAATGTTACTGTCGTGCATTGAATAGGTATCCACATACCTGCAGGAAGAGTTATGCCAGTTATAGTTCCAGTTAATGGACTTGCAAGATCAGCAGTTACAGTTGCTAATATAGCATCTGCGATAACTTGTATTCCATTAAACTGTCCATTATGAACATTAGCATCATTTACAAAGACACCTCCATTAAGTCCAAATTGAAGCCTATAGGTGGTATCAACTTTCTTTTCAAGTAGTGTAGACCAGGCAGTAGTTCTATTCTGTGCAGCCTTAAGACTATCCATCTTGATACTAAGAATAGTTACTAATGTATTTGTTCTATTGATAGCATTACGAAGACTATCGTAGTTAACAGTAGATGATCCTATCTCTGGGAGATTAGTAACGAATACTCCCCTCTGAGCAAAAGTCAGAAGGGAGATCGTTGTCAAGACGAAAATTAAAAGTATCTTTTTCATAGTTTATCGTGTAAATGTTGCACCATTTTTTGAAAATACTACAGGATAATAATAGGTTCCATTACAGAAATATAATACTGTACCTATAACCGATAGTCCAATACTTTTAATGGTCGTATCTGTAATAGCTGCAAATCTTAGTTTGGCATTTGTTTTTATAGAATTGCCAGTTATAGTATCTCCTACTGCTAAAGATCCATCTATTGTAGAGCTATTTCCATTGCCAGTTGTTTTAGTAATGGTCTTAGTATTAGGTAAGGTTAGATTAGTTATAAATGTAGGAGTTGTAATGGTTGGACTTGTTGAGAATACGATATTAGTTGTTGCAGTTCCGGTAGTTCCAGTTGCCGATGTAAGATAGTTGAATTTAGTTCCGGTAGTTGTTACTGCTGTAGCGCCAAGGATAAAAGGTGTAGGAAATGTTATTGTAGATCCTATTACTGCAGTTCCGGTTAGTGTAAGTGTAGTTCCTTCTATTGGATCTGTACTAACCCTTGATGTTCTTCGATGTGGATCTCCAAGCGAACCTGATCCCTGGCTAAAGGAAGCAAGGGTGATGAATAAACCGATTAAGATAAAAAGATACTTTTTCATTTTCGTTAATTTTAGATTATTATTAATTACTCGTTACCTGGTCCTACTGGAGTCTCTTCTTCTTCAAACTTTATGAATCGTGTAAGTTCAGCCATGACTTCCGTTGTAAGATTGTTCGGAAACATGTCAAGACTAAATTGATAGACATTGATGTTTATAGGCGTTTCCAGCAACTTATTCTTTGCATCGATAGTCTCCTTTACTTCTTCGGAAAGAGCGCTTATAGCCTCGTTAAATCCGGCCTGGTCCTCAATGACAAACTCGTTCTTGTCCATCTGTGGATCACCGTAGATATCCTTTGCTGCAAACCTTTCAGATAGTTCAACTCTTTTCGAATCGTATTCTGCCATCCATTTAGTATACTCGGGAGAGATGATGATCTTAACCATCTCCTGGTACATGGAGAAGAGGTTATAGGCCATTTTAATATTGAACACATGCTGTTGTTCAGGATTGGAAACAAACACATTGATAAGTACCGGAATGATCTTAAAGACATTCATGCATGTAGCTGGTTCCACCTGTATAGGAGCATCAGGACGGATTGTTTTCATCCATGTTTTCCAGTCAAGGATATAAGCTGCATTGAAAAGATTGGCAATGGAAATGTTCTCTGGGATATGTGTAGAAGAAAAAGGAAGACCATGGAAGGTAATATCGATCTTCTCTCTTAACTGTTGATGATAACTGTTGACCTGTCTGATCCGGCCACGATATACGTCTTCATTATTCTTTGCGTATTCTTCAATCTCTTCTCTGAGTTGAATCTGCTCTTCGTCTGTCAGGACATGATCTTTCTCTTTGAAGTACTTGGCAACGATCTTGCCTTTGTCTTCGGTATACTTCTGCATCTCAGGAGTATAATTAAGAGACTTTTTCATCCTGGTTACTATAGGAGAAATGAAATCAATACTCCTATTAACGGCATAGTTGAACTGAGTGCTCTCAACTTCTTTAACTTGTGATAATCTGTCTAACATGAAGATCACCTCTTGTTTACTAATTTCTCTTTGCATAGAATCTGTTTTTAATAGGTTTAAGATTAGTTAATTGATTGGAATGATTTCGGTACCTCTGGTTGATTCGATTAACACTACTGGCATGATATACAGAGTGCCACATATGATAACATTGATCTTAGAGATATGTTCTTTTGAAAGCTGTGTATAAATCTTATTCTTTTTCACTTGATTGATATTTAACATCATCAATGCATGGACAAGATTCGAACCAATGGCAAAGGATCCCTATCATCTTAACAAGTTTAGTGTTGTCCTTGCGAGTTATATTTGATACCAAGATCTTTTGGACGAACATCTTCTGAATAGGATATTCCTTATGAGCAACTTCGTCTCCTTCCTTAAAATGATATCCGGTCTGATAGGCATCGATCCAGAGCAAGATAGGTTCGCTATCGTTTTCTTTAACCGCTTGTTGAGCTATCTTCCATGGAATAAGCAAGTGAGAGTGAAACCTTTCTAATCTGAATCTCTTATCAGTCTTGGCTATAGGTTCTTGGTTTTGCATGACGAGGTAGTGAGTAACAAATATAATAGTTTTCTTTTGATTAAGTCAAGTTAATACTTTTACGACCACGATTAGCTTTGACATAGATCCACGAAACCAACAACATATATCTATCGTTTTCAAAGAATCCTCCTTGTGATATGGCGCTGTTATAATAGTTCCATAGAGTATTGACATGGATACCTGCAGCTTCAGCCAGAGGCTCTTTAGTTGTTCCTACATAGATCTTCTTCTCTTCTTTATCCCGAAGAGTCATATGCAGTTTGTTCTCAATGTTTAATGCCATCGTATTGGTATTTAAGAATTAATGCTATTGTGCTATCCTGAATTCTGTCGTGATCTATTCTATCTTGGATACATTCATCCTGGCGATCGTCAGTTGACTTCCTGTTATCTTCTCTATCCATGCTTTTTATATTGCCGATATAGGTCAGTAGAGACGAGATAATAAGTACTATGATAGGTGGTGCCAACTTATCTCTTATGTATCCTATAAACATCTTAAATTAACTTATAGAGGAACATTGTTTCTTTTCTCCTTAAAGAACTCTTCCGGATCAATGATTATCCATCTTGGACCATCCTGATCAAGTGGACTAGCATCAGTTATCTTAACTGTATGACCTTCCCATTCAAGTTTCTTAAACTTCTTTTCTTCTTTACCTTTGGCACCCATGTAGCACATACTATCCCTCCGGTACTGGAATGATGTTAGTAATGACATAATAGACGGTCCAGTCTTCTGCTAGCAAGTCTACAGGCAATGCGCCCCATCCCTGGATCAAATTGGAAGCGTTGACGATCGCTATCTGATCGTTGTAATAGATCTCACTAACCTGGTATGAATCGTCCTTAAAACGTCTTAGGAACTCTTCTTTGACTACAGCGGGTAAAGACTGCATCCCTGGAACGATCGTCTTGCTGATGATAGCTGGCACCTGTCTGAAGATAAACGTACCCTCCGGCCACGATGTCCTTCTTACCATCAACCCATCTCTTAACTGACCACTTACATCTCTAAATAACATATAACATATCTTTAAATGAATACTAAGAGCAAATATAAGTATCCCGTACAATACAACATATCATTCCTATCAATCTTTTTTTAACATCTCATTGTTTGCAATCTTCAAGAACAACATGCTTCCATGCCTTTCCTCTTAACATATCCCTGAAGGTCCACCAGCTGATCCTATCCTTAAACCCATTGTAAAGACTACTGTGTGATTCACCATTCCTTAATCTAATCCGGATGTCCAATACCTCTTCTTCATTCAATACTGCCATAGGTGCATGACTACCGAGATGAATTATTGTTCCATTATCAACTGCATGATCGTGATTCATCTTATTAGTACACCACTCAAGGTTAGAATAATGATTGTTCTGTTTATTAGAATCTTTATGATTCACCTGAGAATACTCAAATGGATTGGGAACATACTTAGTCGCAACTAATCTATGTATCCGTACATTGTGCTGCTTACCTTCAAGAAAAACTGCAACCCTTAGATACCCCTTATACGATACCTGATGCTTCAAAATCCTACCAGTCTCTCTATTTGAGACAATACCATCCTTGGTAACATCATACTTCATTAAAACTTCTGACTCTCTTTTCATATTCTTTTTTCTACAAATTTACATATACTCAAACATACCCCCTTATCATTTCTATTAAATTTATCAACAACATACCAATAGTGAGTTTTAAACACACCCACCCCTTTTTTATTTGATATACCCCTCTCCCCAGGCACCCCCCTACACCTCCCGAGTGGTTGGGTAAAATTAAATTAGTATTAACAATCCTAACAAAAAGTAAAATGATCGATTTAGCAACAACATCGACGGAACAAGGAATTGAAATTCCTTTGTCCTTATTGAACAATGTTAAACCAAGTGAGATTGGAGGATGGCTCCCTAAGAGCGAGATATCTCCTGTTTCACCTGTCATTGTTTCAATCACCGAGCGTAAGAAGAAAGGCGTTGATACGCCTGACTTCGTGCTTAAGATGAGGCTAACAGGGCAGAACGTCAAGACCTATGCAAGCACCATTATGGGCGTTTGGCAGGCAAAGTACAACAATGAACCATTGTTTGAGAAAGGTTCAGCAGAAGGCTTTGTTCGCTTTAAGGCAGGCGTTGAGGTTGGTTACGAAGCAGATGCAAGTAATCCTCAGTTCCCGTTCAGGATGGTTGTAAGCCACCGTTAAGAAAAGATCCTTCCCTTCGGGGAAGGACTTTTTTTTCTTCTAGTCAATCTATAGGACGAGGTTAATACTTGTATGGCGATCATCTCTTCCTGGTGCTTATAATTACGTCCATCCATAGGGAGAACTATTTATATCGCAAGGAGAATGAGTTAACTTTACTATTTTTGTTGTTCTTAATCACTGTTATCAATATGTTCAGCACTATTTTGATGTGTTGAGATTTTGATAGCAAATAGAAAAGATGGATGATCATCAGGTATCTTTGAACAAACGATAAGACCTGATTCATTATATGTTATCATGGGGGCATTGATCGTACACGCTTGATCATATAAGGCCAAAGAGAAGGGTTAGCGACCAGTTATTGCCTGAGTTAAACCAAGTGATCTCATCGCGCTATTCCCGTACAAGAGATCTTAATCACGAACTGACGTGTGCTTGGTTTATTTTTTTTAATTGTTCCTATATATATATGGCGTGCCTAAAATCGCACACTTATTATTATTGGATCAATTCATAGGGTGCTCAAGAGTCATTCATAATGATCATTTATGCATGGAGGGATACACATGGTATAGTCACAAGTCAATTCCTTATTTAGAATGGACATGCTAGGATTGATTATCAGACCTTTAGTTTAATTATCTCCCGAGTGGAGACAACCCAAAAGGCATGTGTAAAATTGTACTTTCTAAATAACATAGCTAATCAATTAATATTCATCTATTAATAGAGAGAGCTCATGATGATCATTTATACCTTTTAAGATATTATCATAATAGACTATAAGAGTAGCTGAAACATCAGTAGTGATAAGGCTTTCATCTATCCTTTGTCTCTTGTGATAACCTTAATAGTGTTTATTATGGGGGTAAAGGGGTAATAGGGTATAATGGTCGGGAATGGTGATGTGGATGCGTAGCGAGCTATATAGGGAGGTTGGCAGGTGGAGTTGAGTTGTTCATCAGTTCTGGTTCAAGTGTTCGTACATGCGATCGTTGGGGCCGGAATGTAGAGTTATAGAGTATTAATGTTTAACTAACTTAAAGGAGAATTGATTATGCAAAGAATTATTAAGTATCAACAGGAACCAGTCATACCATTGGATAAGATTGATGATCACGCATGTATTGGATTAATAGATACAGACGGACAGAAACAATTTATTGCTCAGGTTGATGCTGGTATATTTCAAGTATACGGAGTATGTCCTACTGAAACTAATGAACCCAATAGACTAAATTCACTTAAATATCAGGGTATACGTGCCTGTGTTTCTCATGAAATTTCTTCAGATAAAAAAGTTTATCTGTTTTCTAATCAAAAAGAATTGCTTGAGTGATTATTACTTAAGTAAGTATCACCTAAGAGATCTCTTGTCTATTTAATAGCTTATGAGTGGCTGGTTCGCATCAAAGAGTACAATCTATAGTATTGTATCACTTGATCAATATCATTCGGCTTATAAGAGGATATAAGTCCTGCAAGAGATCTTTACTTATTGCTGGCAAGGTCGTACAGTGGGAGTACACAGATTAATCGAAGAAGAAAGATCTGAAAGGGAGTCCGATTCTCCCTCTTTGAAGAATAACATTAAGCCTCTGGTGAACGTAGTTGCTGTTGATGATATGTCATAGGGTCATCTTGCGCCGATCGTGTATCCAGGGGCTTCTTTTAGCCTTATTCATTCATTTATTAACCTAATATCAAGACGATGAAAACAACTTTGTTTCTTATTATCATTTTGGCATTGATCTCTTGTTCTAAACAGGAACAATCAGATATCCTTCCCTTTCAAACCATTCAGATCTCAATACCTGTTGGTGATTTTAATATTCCTACCTTTAAAACATTAATGAGTAATCCTATTAGTGTTTTAGGTATGAATGGTACAGTATATACAGATAAGAGTCCGGTTCTACTACTTTTAAAGACTAAATCATCAAATGATCTTGATTCAATAGTCCTATCTAAAGGATATTTTAATCAAAATTTAGATATTAAGTATCTAATGAATGATGATAATAGTCTGATAGGAAGACTTAATGCATCTCCAGGTACAATCATTCAATTGAAACTAACAATAGTCTATAAAAATTAGCTATATGAAACTAGTCGAAGTTCCAGTAATACTTATCAAGATCATTCTTGGTGCCTTAGCAATGGGCGCACTGGTAATAATTGCTAACATTCTATCATAATTCATACATTTGTTTAACAATCTAATTAAATCTTTATGAAACGTAGGTATGCGGTTACTCCTTCTAGAATTACAACTAGAAAAGAGTTTAAAGAAATGGAACGTAAAAGGAGAGCTAAGGTTGATATTCTTGATCAACAACAAGGGATTAGTTGTGAATTGCTTTCAGATTGTATCTTTGACATAGATTCCACAATATATATTGCCGGATGGTTTGATTCTATTGAGTAATTTGTGGATCTGTAAAAGACAAATATCCGATAGTGTTGAATGGTGGTAAGACAATCATCTTCATTACTGATAAAAGTAGGGAGGCAGAAGTTCGTGCTGACTATGAACAAAGAGAAAGAAATAGATTCAAGAGAAGATGATATTTAAGGCATATGTTATCCTCTCGGGAAGGGGTGAGTCAAGTGAAACAGGCAACAATGGGGATCGAAATCTGGATCCATGGGGTAGTGATAACTCCTAGTTACCTCAGTTAGCATATGTCTTAGTCTTGAGCGAAGAAATGAAAGGAAGCTGGTGTAAGCATAGGTGTTGAAAAGAGAGGGGAAAATTTAATCAATACCGTTTAGCATATTCATTTCTTTTGCTTATCTGATTTTTCATAATTTATTTTATATATTTGTTGTTCCATTCATAGAAAGAAAGGTATGGGTGCCTCATCAGTTGACAAATGTGTAGCTATATTTCCTCAATTACTATCCATCCTTTCTTTTCTTTTCTTCAAATCATTAACCATTAACTAAAACAGTTACAATGAAAAAACATCAGGTACGAATCTTTGCGTTTTGCGTTTTGATGTACATGCTTGTATTCTCTATTATGAGTTGTACGAAGAAGGACGAAGCTAAACCAGTATATCCTTCGGCTAACCTAAAAGAAGCTGTTATACAGCCTCAAAACAATCCATTTATGCAGCTTATCTCGTATGGTCTTGCGAAAGAATTCCAGGAACAATATCTCAATTCTAAGCCAACACCTATTAATGGTGTATTTAAATCATTCTTAGTTAATCGTTGGCAATACGAAGCAATGTCTATTCTTTTTCAAAGCGAATCAACCGTAGGCTGTAGGATAACTATAGCCAAAGATGGTACTCTTAACATTTCTACAGTATGTTCAACAGATCGTAATGGAAACAATATTAATACATTATACTATGCAACACCAAGTCAAGGATCCGGACCATGTCCATACGTCTGCGATCATTCGATTATTATCCCGATCAACGATCAAAACAATCCTAACTGATATTAAGGATTATCCATGGCATTATTTAGGAATATGTGTTAGTGGAACGTGCTTGTTAATAGCACTGTACTTTCTTTTTAATATCAATATCTATATTGCTTTTATGACTAAAATAGGATTCTAATCATCAGTAGTTTAACCTATCTACATGAGAAATGATGATTAATAACTAACCAATAGGAGTGCCTATGAAAACAATGAAATGGATCTACGGAGTTTTTGGACTTCTTATGATCTTGCTGATTGGGAGCGTTATGACCTCTCAGGCATCTTCTGGATTGATTGTTAAGCCACCTGGTACGTATGTATCAGTTAGTTTAATAAATATATCCACGATGACTGCCGACCTGCCAGGAGAATCCTGGAGTGCTTTATCAACCAATAACCCGGGATTCCGGCCTGCAGATGATCCGTATAAGGATTATATCTGTGTTTCAGCTCTTATGTGGAGCGAAAGGACAAAAGGGATAACTTATAAGAGTGAATTTATGTTTGGCCATACTTCTTATTCCCCTGTTAATCCTTTCTACCATAAAACATATCCGGCTATTAACCCGGTTGCTCGTAACGGCTCCATACAACGGCAAGCTATAGCCTGATAATTTAGCCACTTGATTTATATTATCTGTTATTTAAAAGGCCCGGGATTTAATGTCCGGGCCTTTCTTTTTGGTTATGTTCATCTTATTTTCTTTCTGTCTGGTCGTCTTGTCTTGATCAGCATGGTTGGCATGAGGATCCGTCCTGGACCTTTTACTTCCTTTTGTAATTCATTAATGTGCATTTTCAGCACCATCTCCACTGCAGACAATAGCTTTGAGTCTTTAAAGCCTAGCTTCTTGTAGATAGTGAGATAAGTATTGTTCTTATTAATCAGTTTCACGTTATTAAACCTATGTATTATGAAAAAGAATAGTTCGTTTATTGTTAATCAATTTGTATTAAACAACTTTAGTAATGATCTTCGTCCTTCAGAGACAAAACTAATAGCTGGTTGGGCCGAAAAAGCAGGATATGTTATCAAGTCTGACAAAGATAAGATAATTATATCAAATCCATTTACTAACAAGAGCGGTGTCCTTGTTAAGGATTATGTTGAAGAGAAGGTTACGCTCGAAGATGGTACATTGTTCTATAGGCCAAAGCCTAAATTCTATCTATCAATGATCAATCAGTTTAAAAAGATCTCCTTTCAAATGGAATTAGATGCCTTTTATCTAAGCGCTGTTCCATTGTTATCTAAACTACTCCCTGAAGAGTATCAGAACATTAAAATAAAGGCGCTGGAAGAGACTTCAGTTAAAAGTGATATAAGCTATCAGCTTAAGGCTAACGTATGTCCTACAGGCTTAAATTTGGTTCCTGATTGGTATCTTGAAGAACAAATCGAGCGGTCGGCTATCTATGATAATGTCCTTTCCTGTAATCAGCTTATTACAGATGATGATGAACATGGTTGTAAATCAGATCTTGTTGAAGCTTTAATTAATTAATCCTATGGAAAAAGAATATACGGTTACTATCACTGGTTCTGGTACAAAGGATCAGATAGCACGATCATTAAAGAATCTTATTGATGATATACTAGAAGATCCTTTCTTTATCGGATTTGAACATGAAGACTCAATATTAATCGCTAAAATTGAAGAAGAATGAACACAATCAATGTAATAGTGGATTATATCCATGATAACTTCGACAATCTAACACGCAAAGAGACACATAAGCTTGTAGAGAATTTTATCAAGAACGATATAAAGATCTATGTTGCTGAAGTAGCTGATGTCTTAGATGAAAAGATTGATAATATGTATCATCCAGATGCGGTTAATAAACTCATGGAACTGGCGATTAAGAATTCTACTGTCTATACTCTTTCTGAATTTGAAGGACGTTTCAATGCTGGCAATATCGATGATAATACCAACTTCATCCATATCGAGATTCCTATTCATAAGAGTTTCTTTAAAAAAGACAAACATGACCTTCCAGGAGTATCTGAGTCAGAAGGATCCTAAGAAGTTTCATCCCGGGTCTGTAGAAGTTAAAAAGCAAGAGCTTTATTTTGGATACAGATTCGGGAGAATTGGCTATTCAGTAGGACTTATCATTCATGGAGAGATGTATACTTATATCATACCTGTTGGTGATGATTGTATGTGGACAATGGATGATGATGGTAACAAAAGAGTTCGTTCAGTATTTAAACTTATTTTATAATGAAAAAGATAATCCATGATGGTAATGAGCTTACTATCCAATTTAATCAGTATGAGAATAATGATAGAATAGCTATACGTCTTTATATGTCGGATGGTGAACCCTACTGTGATGCTACTGTAAACATTCCAGATGTTGATTTAAAGCCATTAGAGACAGCCATACCAGAATATAAATGTCCAGGTCTGCTTAAGACTTTGTATGAAGCTGAAGTGATATCAGAGCCTATCAGAAGCATTCGGTATAACATGATATCTAACCTTCCTATCTGTAATATCATTTGTGATGTTCCTTCCTTTCCTGAAAGACCAGTTAAGAAAGAAACAAAAAAAGATGAACTCTTAGAAGGAGAAGTTCTGTTCTCACTCCATGGACCTTCTTATGAAAGAAGTGATGAAAAGATACTTTATAAGGTTGTTATTGGCAAAAGTGGTAAGAGATGGATCATTCCGGTTAATGGCAACAGTAAGGCAAGCGATATCCATGTAGAAGCAGAGAAAATAGAACAGGATCCTAACTACAGAGAATTTCAAGGCTATGGTGGAGCAACATTAACCTGGCCTCTTGAAAATGGAGAATCTGTATCTTTGAAGGGTCCTTGGCACTCTAACTCAGATTCATTATTTAGCGATACTGGTATAGACTTAAGAAAAGAATCAATGACTATAGGTATTGTTGCTCTTAATAGAAGAAGTCTTAAATTAAATGATTATGCATTCTCAGATGTTCTTCATCAAGACTTACAATGGACACCTGGTGACCATACAAGGATTGGACAAATAGCTCAGGAATACGCTAATAAGCTTAATAAGAAAGTTTATTGTGCTTACAAGTCTTTAGGTGGTGCTTGTGCTAGCTGGAAAGATCCTATAACAGATAAAACGCAGAAAGCATGAATTTACGCCCTCACAGGCGAGGAATTAACCATTAAATAAAAGACAATGACAACAGTTGACAAATTGAGAGATCTTAGTTATCTCTATTGGAATCTTTTTTTAAATACCAGAAATGCTCATTGGAATATCAAAGCATCTAACTTCCTTGAGCTTCATAAGTTCTTTGAATCAATTTATCAAAAGGCAGAAGATAATGCTGATAAGATAGCTGAAAGAATCGTTGGGATGGGCGATCCTTATACGGTTGATACAAAGTCCTTAGATGTGTTCAGAAGTGATCTTAACGGTCCTAAAAATGCCTTCAGGGAGATCATAGTCGGCTATGAGACTATCCAGATCAAGCAAAAGGAGATCATTAAGGATCTTGGTGATGATGAAGGTACAAGGAATATGCTTGCAACTATGATTGAAGACAATGAGATTGATCTTTATAAGCTTAATCAATTTGTTTTCTAATGATTTGGGATCCAGATAATAGATTTCTGTCATTCTCAAGAGACGATCTTCTTAGTTGTGCTAAAAAACATACATTCGATCAGGTAAATATCTGGTGTTTTAAACAAGAATCAACTGATCATGTCATTAGTAAGGCTAAGAAGATTGTTTTTGTAGATACTGATGGTAAAAATAAATTCTTAAAAGATAATGCTTTATGAAAGGAAAGAAGAAAGAATATAGCAAGAATGAATCAGCTATTAGAGAATGGCTAAAAGCTAAGTTTAAGAATCAAATCATTAATGATGATAAGCATTCGGAATGGGTATGCTTGTCTATCCTTATCAGAACTATTGACCTTAATCTTAATGATCCTTCTCTATTACAAGGCAGAATCAATGGAGTTACCTTTAAGTATAGACCAAGGAATCCTAATTGGGAACATGAAGGAGTAGGTTATCAATTTATTGAATACAGATTACTAAAGGAAGATGTCAAATCCAACCAAGGCACACTGGAAAGCAAAGATTGACGAGATAGAGTCTTTCTTCAAGTCTAACGGCATTCCAGATGGACCTATACAACTCTATCCCTGGCTTAAGATAAGCGATCCTAAGAAGTGTATTGAAGCCGGAGTGCTAACTGTAAGGACTAATCTTGGTAATGAAGTCTATGCGCCTTATATGATCCGATTACTTGACCTAATGAAACTTATTAAGACCAATGAGGTACCCAGAGGTCAATAATAGTCCTAACCTTATTGTAAAGTGGTATAAGGTTACTAATTCAAGAGGAATACCAGTAAGGATTATGAGATTGGTGGAAAAAGATAAGGCTTTATGTCAATCCAAGGCTAAAGTTGAAGCAATAGTTCCTTTAAACAGATTGGTATTATTAAACGATAAAGAAGTTAAACATGGAAAAGACAAAAAATGATTATGAAGAATATCTTAATCAATTATATGACTTTCATCAATGTAGAGATCTTACAGAACATTGTTGGGCCGGTAATGATAAAACTTCAAGAGAAAAGAATTGGGCTTTAAAGAAAGGACTTCAAAATAAATATGGTACAATTATTCGAAAACTTGATCCTATTGCTTTTGAAGTAGGATATAATGAATGGAAAAAATGAATAAAGAAGAATGGTTTATAAAAGTCCAGGAGACTATTGATAAGTTTCCAGTCGATCAAAAAGAAGAAATGTATAAGACATCGGCTCTATTTCATACTGTTGTAACCGCCTTAGCACAAGGACAGGATCCTTATGACTTAATAATACAGCTTATTAAAGCTAGCGAAACAGCACAAAAAGCCTTAGAGTTTTACATTTTGAACAATCCTTACCCTTATAAAGCATTTTAGATGGATAAATTATTTAAGATATTAGCATATCTTGACGAACCTAAGTATAAACATTCTGTAATTGTAATAGAATGTGAATACGATAGATTTTATGAACTTGAATTCATATCAAGGACAGTATATAAGCCTATACCAGTTTGGAAAATTTCTATGGATCAGAAATTAACTCCATTAGATTCTTTTTCTATTGAAATAGGTGGTGTTAAAGCATATTTTTATACAAAACTTAAATTCGAACAACTTTCATTTGATTATTTAAATGCTCATTTAAATGAAAAGATCTGATTTTTTCAAAGCAGCAATACAGAAACATCTTGAAGTAAAAGCAGAACAGGATGAACTCTTTGCAGTCAAGTTTAAGAACGATAAGAAGAACATTGAAGACTGTTGTACTTATATCTTAAATACTGTTCAGAAAAGCGGTATTAATGGCTTTACAGATGCAGAAGTCTATTCAATGGCAGTACACTACTATGACGAAGAGATCATCGATATAGGAAAGGCTATTGATGCTACAGTAGTGGTTAATCATACCGTTGAGCTTACTCAAGAAGAGAAAGACAAAGCACGTAAAGAAGCTATCCAAAAGGTCCAGGATGATGCTATGGCCTCTATGCGAAAGAAACAGGCACCTACTATTATTCCAGCTAAGAAAGAAGTTGCTAAAACAGAAGAATTAAGTTTGTTCTAATGAAAGATCCAGGATTTTGCATAGGTGAAACATTAGAATTAACTAAAGATTATAAAGGAGAAAATCTTGTAAAGACAGGTGAAAGATTCATCATACGGGATTTTCCTTCATGTGTAAGAAAAGTAGGAACACAGTTTAACTATTTCTTATACGGAAAGACTAAAGATGGTCGTCATTGTAGAGCCTTCATTGAAGAAGTAAAGAAAATTTCTAATGAAACCAAAGACAAAGATTCAGATTGAAGTCGATCATCTATCTAAGTCTCTTTCTCCAATTATCAAATCATCTCTTCCCTGGGCCAGAAAGAATCTCTTTAAGAAATATGCTTATAAGACAAAGCATGAAGTTATTTGCTTAGAATGTGGTCATAAATGGCCTAATTCAGACGTTAAGGGATCACTTCTAGTTAAAGTAGGTGGATTTACTTGTCCTAAGTGTGGATGCGACCTAAAGGTCTTAGAAGGACGTATAAGGCATAAGTTCGATAAAGAGTATTATTTCTATATGTCTACTCATAAGAACTATCAGATAGTAAGGATTGTTTGGATTCATCAGCGCTGTTATGCTGGTAAGAAGGCTGTATATAGTTCCATGGAGGTCATTCAGCACTGGATAAGAGAAGATGGATTAAGTGTAGTAAGAGCCGTAAAGGATAATGCTTTTGGATATGGAGACAAATGGATTTGGGGATCTGACATGGAGATTCGGAACATTAAAGACAAATATTATACCTATGGAAAGGATATTTGTCCAGGCAAACGCTATCTTAAGACTTTAAGACGAAATGGTTTTAAGTATAGTTTTCATCAGCTTCATCCGGCTTATCTATTCTCTATAATCCTATCCGAATCAAAAACAGAGACATTGATCAAGACTGGTCAGTTTAATCTTCTTAGTGAATATCATAGGTATAATCAAAAGATCAAAGAGTACTGGCCTCAAATCAGAATATGCATCAGGAACAACTATCTTGTTAAAGATGTAGCTACGTGGCTTGATCAGATAGACATGCTCATATCGTTTGAAAAGGACATCTACAACCCTAAGTTCATCTGTCCTGTTGATCTCAAATTAGAACACCAGAGATATATCAGAAAGAGTAATGAAAGAAGAAGAAAAGAAGGTATTGCTAAACTAAAAGCTAAGATAGCAGAAGCCAATATCCTTTATCAACAATCTAAAAGTAAGTTCTTCCCTCTTCAGTTCTCTAATGATAATTTCTCAGTAGTAGTTCTAAAAGATGTTAATGAGTTTGTAATAGAAGGAGATAGCCTTAATCATTGCGTATTTAGCAATGAATACTATGCTGATGAAGACTCATTAATACTATCGGCAAGGAAAGATAACCAGAGATTAGAAACAATAGAATTCTCTTTATCGGAAATGAAAGTTGTTCAGGCAAGAGGATTAAATAATGATGATTCCCCATATCATAAAGAGATTGTAAGACTAGTCAATAGCAATAAGAAAGTAATTAAACAATTAGCAAAAACAATATGAAAGCTATAACGTGTGAAAAGATCCTCAGAGGTCAGTTTGCCTTATTCCTTAAATCAATAACAGATGAAAAGGTAAGGCAATTAGTAAAAGACAATTCTATCATTACTGGTGGGGCAATAGTATCACTAGTCCTTAACGAAGAGGTTAATGACTTTGATATCTATTTTACCAATAAAGAAACAGTCTTAGCGGTATGTAATTATTATCGTTCATTACTACTCAAGGAGAATGAGACCTGGATGAATAATACAAAGATTGTCGAGGATCCAGATGGAAGAATCCGTTTTCAGATTAAATCAGATGGTATAAAGAGACCTTGTTACAAAGGAAAGAAGTTCTATCCAGCTGTAATAACAGATAATGCTATCTCTTTAACTAATCAGGTTCAGCTTATCATCCGGTTCTATGGACCTGCAGAAGAAATCCATAAGAACTATGACTTTGTTCATGTTAAGTCCTACTGGTTATCGAAAGATGGTAAACTGAGACTTAATCCCGATTCAATGGAAGCTATCCTTGCTAAAGAATTACGCTATGTAGGTTCCTTATATCCTTTAGCATCATTCTTTAGATTAAGGAAGTTCTTGACCAGAGGATGGACAATAAGCGCTGGCGATATCTTTAAGATGGCTTTTCAGCTTAATGCTCTTGATCTTAAGAATCCTAAAATCATGTATGATCAACTCATAGGTGTTGATATTCATTACTTCAATGCAATGATTGATCGTATTCAGGCTGATTTAGCTTCAGGTAAGATTACTGAGGTTAATCAGAACTATCTTTCAAACCTTGTTGATGAAATCTTCCATACATCAGATGACTATGACTTGGAAACATACCTTAATAAGCAAGATAAGGAACCTACGACAGACGATCTCCTTCCAACAGAGGAATAGGATACATAAGCACATCGACACTCACATATGGTCTAAAATGCAAGATGATGAACAACGTAAGTTGATTCGGTTAAGACTATATTGTACCTACTTCAGACATGGTAATGCATGTATACAATTAAAACAGTTTAATAAATACTTAATCAAGAGATATGTACGCTAATTTTAAGGTAACATGTTGGGAGAAAGTTCAGATATCAGATATAGCTGATGGGGAAAAACTTCTTGATTTAATTTTAGAAGATAAGATAACTTCTTCTAATGATATTTATGATCATTTACCAAATATTAATCTTAGTTATGAATTTCAGGTAGAAACAGAAGAACAAATGACTATTGAAGAAAATGATGGTCAATCTACCATGGAAGTTTATAATGATGACGGAACTCTTATTTACGATAACATAAACGGATTCAATGAATAAAACTGAAATTAAACAAGTAGTTGATGAGATCAGGAAGAACATCTCCTATCCAGACATTGACATTTCTCCTTTATCCGGCTGTGGACTATCAGACTTTCCTTTAAAAAAGATGATAAGGAAAGAAGTAATAGTTATGCATCTCAGATGGCAATGTATCAATCTTAATGGATCTATTGACGAAGTTGCATTATCTGAATCTGTTGAACTTCTTAAAGATAAAAAGGTAATAATGATATGAGCGAAGACGAACCAATCAGATGTGAAATATGCGAACATCTATCTACCCGAGGAAATCATTGTAAATGCTTATTGACTAAGAAAGTCATAGGTAATGTGTCTTGTCAACCAACATGGTGTCCACTTAAAAAGAAAAACGATGGTAAAGATTGATTTAATACCAGTATACTCACAGTTAATAAGCAAGTTAGGCTATGATGAACCTACTCAAACATTAGCTGTTGAATTCATTAAAGGAGGATTATACTATTATACTCCTGTCACTATTAATGAAGCTGAAATCCTTATGAATGAAGAACATAAGGGAAAATGGTTCCTTAAACATATTAAGGGTAACAAAGAGATTATCTGTACTAAAGTCATTATCGAAGATGATCTCCACTGATCAAGTTCCAATGAAAGACTGGGTGAAAGAAGATCAGCCAGTCTATAAGATGCTTGTTAAAGGTAAAAATGCCTTAAGCGATGCTGAGTTACTATGTATCATTATAGGTGGTGGATCATGTAATAACAATCTCCTTGAGTTATCCAAGTCAATTCTAAAGGAAGCTAATAATGATTTTAATAGGATAGCTAAAATGAGTATTGGTGATCTTAAATTCCTTGGATTAACAACTCAAAAAGCTACTACATTACTATCTGCTTTTGAATTAGGTAAGAGAAGATCTCTTAACCAAGCTTTAGAAATGGGTAAGATAACCAAGTCAAGAGATGCTTTTGATATCTTCCATCCAATACTATCAGATCTTCAATATGAAGAGTTCTGGTGCATACTTATGAATAGAGCAAATAAGGTCATTAGAACGGTTAAGATAAGCGAAGGTGGTGTATCCGGTACGGTAGTTGATCCAAAGAAGATCTTTCAACTGGCGCTCTCTAATCATGCTTCTTCAATGATATTAGGACATAATCATCCTTCAAAATCAATCCAGGCTAGTGATGCTGACCATACCATAACTAAGAGAGTTAAAGATTGTGGAGTATTACTTGAATGTGCAGTATTAGATCATATAATTGTAGGCGGTGATGAATACTATTCTTTTGCTGATAACGGAGCATTATGATAAAGATACTTGAAATTACATGTTGCCATGATTGTGGAAATTGTGATCAGGAATTAGGTGATTGCTTCCTATTAAACAGAAGAATTGATCTTAATTCTATTCCGGATGATTGTCCATTACCTACAAAAGAACAATATGTAGAATCTAACTTTAATATCGATGGAGGATGAAAGTAGGAGATACAGTAGTTACTCCATTCGGAACCGGAGTTATTCTAAAGTTTGATTTTCCTTTATCTGATAGAGAACGTAGACCAATTGTTAAAATACATTTATTTAATGAAAACATATCCAAATCTTTCAAAGACATGAATAGAATAAATAATGGATTAGGTTTCATGGAAAAAGAATGTAAGAAATATACCGAAGAATCATTATTATGAACATAGATCCAATAGAAAGCGATCAAGACTTTATTAAACCTGTTTTAAAAGATGACCTTCTTCCATATCTGATCCGTATGGAACAATTACTTATTTCTAATGGACCAGACGTTAAATTTCATTGGATATTCAGAGCCAATCTCCTTGCTGTTAATATTATTACTCACCAATCAGTAGATATGACTAATGAATTTCTATTAGTTCAGTCTCAGTTAGAGGAATTCAAATCTAAACATACTACCTACTTTAAAGAACCAGAACATGAGCAAAATCCTTAAACCAAACTTTGAGATCCTATCAAAACTATCCTTAGCCGATGAAATAGCTATCCTTGAATACTACCTTGGCATTGGTGCTGAGATCGAATCTGGATATGCTACATTAAGCAGAAAAAGAGATAGTGGCATGATACTACCTTCAGATGAAATAAAGCAACTTAACGCCTTAAAAGATCAATTAGATACGGTTGTTCAGATTACTACCTGGCTCCAGGGAAGGATCGATGGATTACTTAATCAGATATTTGTCTTTGAGGAAAGTGAAAATGTTGAAAAATAATCCTTCTTAAATGTAGGGATATAACTATATTTACACTTCCAAACACTATTTATGGACACCAAGTTTATACCTGATAGAGATCAGTTAAGGGCAGATGTATCCGCTATATTTATTGATGAAGACCTCAATTATAGCATGTGCCTAGAACAACTAAAATACCATCTTAATCCAAAGAATCCTGGGAATATACCCGATCTTACCTATGAACTAGTTTTAAGTAGATATAGAGCACATATATCCTTATGGACTAAAAGATATGGGAAGAAGGCTGAGTCTGGCTTTATTCAAAAAGCGGATGCTATGAAAAGGAAGAACTTCTTGAATTTCCTTGGACTTAAGATGTATACTATTGATTTTGACGCTCAGAGCGAATCTCCTACTAGAGATCTTTATCTTTTTGGAGATATAGCTACTGAGTTTCTTACTAAACAACGCAAGGCTTTTGTAAATAGCTTAAAACTTAAATCTGATGGAGAATGAAGAGAAAAAGCCAGTACGTTTTAAACGGAAATCTAAAAATGATTTTAATGAGATATTTGTAGAGTTCGGAAAAATACCTCCACAAGATACTGCAATTGAAGAGAATGTCTTAGGTATAATAATTGATGGTAAATGCAACTTTGCTATTTTTAGGATCTTCAAGATGGAAGTATTCTATAAAACAGAACATCAGTTAATAGCACAGGCTATTATTGATCTTTATACAGCTAATAAACCAATCGATCTTCTTATCGTGTGTGAACAGTTAAGGCTTAATGGTACTCTTGAGCAAGCAGGGGGGAGGTATTATGTCTCTCAGCTTCTAATGAAGGCTACAAGGCCGGATCATATAGAGTATCAATACAAGATACTTCAACAGAAGTTCATGCTCAGGGAGATCATCAGAATTGGCTCTACAGCGATCAAAGATGCTTACCAGGATACTACAGATGTCTTTGACCTTATTGAATCTATTCAGCACTCCTTTAATGCCATTGATGAACGAGATCGTGAAAGATTTGCGATAGATAATACTACTGTTCATCAGCAGGTATTCAATATGATCAATAAGAAGCAAGTTACTGGTGTTCCAATGCTATTCTATCAGACCCCTTGGAAAGAATTCAATGAGAAGGTAGTAATAGGATCTAATAAGATTATTCTTCTCGCTGGTGCTGCAAAAGATGGCAAGACCAAGTTCCTAACTATGCTTATAATGTATCTGTTAGAAAACTATAAGGATATTGCCGTTGACTGGGTAACTCTTGAGGATGCAGCTCTGGATATCTGGACTCATTATCTTTCTTCAAAAGTGTTTATCAAAGGAAAGGATATCAAAAAGAATACTTTCTCTGCAGATGTTCTTCCTATCATCAATAAGCATGTAACTACATTGCAAGGATTTGATATCAACTTCATTGAAAAGAGTCTTACTATTGAGAAGATCAGACTTCATTTTAAGCTATTCTGTGATAAGAGACCAGAGAAGTTCAAGATACTAGTCATTGATAATATTCTTCAGTTAGGAGATCGGGAGAGATATCAGCATGATCTTAATGGAATGTATGATTATGTAATGAGTCAGATTTCCAATATTAGGCAAGAGACCAATGCTTTGATCTTGGTTGTTCATCACTTTAACGATGCTCAACAGAATAAAGAGAACATTGCCAATGGTTATAGGCCCAGATTAACCGATATAAAGGGTACTGAAGCGTTCAGAAGGGTTCCTAATCAAGTATTGCTTATCAACTCTCCTGGCAAACGTAAAGACCTTCTATCGGACTATAAAGGAGATAGGAAAGAGAATCTTAAAAAGATATTCATTGTCGATGTTGGCGCATCAAGAGAAGATGATAACATTGATGTTGGGGAAGGAGTCATTCATTTCCTATGTTCTTTAGACTATAATATCTTCAAAGAGATTGACTATTATGATCCTCAACAGGGAACAAAAGGTCAAAAAGTAACATTTGATCAAGCAGATATAATTGAACCGGATCCCAATGAAGGACCATTATCAGAACCAGACGAAGAACCATCATTTTAAATATTAATAACAATGTCAGATTCATTTGAACAATTATCAGAAGATCTTATAAAGGTCTTAACGCAAAACAATCTTGAGTTAGTCCAGCGTTACATGGACTTAAAGAAGGGAGTAAAGAAAGAAGTACCAATACCACCACCGCCAGGAATAGGGATTAATAAAGAAACTCTTATCTCTAGTTCACAGGCCGGATCAGCCAAGACATTAAACCTTGGAGTTGCATTAGGAAACAAGATCGTGAAAGATGCAGACATTCCAGCCTCACCAATTAATGAAGACGAACCATTATTTTAATAATCCTATAAATAACCACTTATGGAAAGAAGTATCGAATTAATCAATATTAAACTTCACGAAAAAACCTTTATGGACTTTAGTGGAGGTCAGATGTTTGCCTTCATTGGAAAGAACGGGTCAGGAAAATCAACTATCATCCAGTGCCTTGAATCAATTGCGCTTGTTGATAATACTATCACTGATCCCATTCAAAGAGGAAAAGAGTCAGGTAAGGTCATTAGAAAAGGACTTGATAGAGATGGAAACCCTATCACAGTTGAGTGGGATATTACTGAAACACAAAGTATTTTTAGAGCAAGCTATCTTGATAAATCTGGGAATACCAAAATTATATCTGATCCAAAGCGAATCAGGGAACTGTTGGGATCCTATTCAGCGCTTACCGTTGCCGAAGTCTACGAGATGCTTAAATATGCTGAAGGAAGGCGTAAGTTCGTTAAAGATGTGCTTTATGCATGTCTTACGGTCGATCAGAGGGTTAAAATAGCTGATCTTGACCGTTCTGTTTCCGATAAGAAGAATAAAGAGACTGAAGGTAATCTCTATTTCAGAAGAGCAACTATCAATAAGACTATTGAAGAAAAGAATTCTGTCTTAAGGAATACTGTTGTTACCGAAGAGGAAAAGAAAGAGATTGCCCTTATTCCCACCATGGAAAAACAGTTAGCTGATCTCAGGAAGAAACAGACCGAAAGAGCAACATATGAAGCTTCTATTAAGGAATTAAAGGCAAGGATCGGTGCTGCAGATGAAATCATAAGAAAGATATCTGAGTTCTCAGATGCAGTAGGATTCGATGCTGATCTTCCAGATATTGCTCAGATGCTTGAGTTCTTTGGTAATACTAAAAATGCTATCAATGAAGATATCAAAGGTTTTGAAAAGCTTTTGGAAGATGATCCTAATGTCCTGGCTACCCGTATCGAGACAGGAGACAAAAAGATCTCTAGTGCAAGAATATATCAAGGAAGGCTTGATCAACGAAATCTGGCTTTACAGGAACTTGAACAGGTTAATAAATCTCTTGAAGATCTTAATAGTCAAATTGAAAAGGCTAAACAGGAAAAGATGGAGATTATTAAAAACTCTTCGTTACCAGCTGGCCTATCCTTTGATGAAGAGAATATTACTCTTAACGGGTTTGCGCTGGATGAAAGTTCTGTTTCTGAGACGGAAGCAAGATTAGCTATCATGGACCTCTTATGCTCCATTACAACAAGTGATTTTGTCAATATTGGAGACTGGTCCTTATACGATAAGGAAAGCCGTAAGAAGATCATGGAAATCTCTAAGAAAAGTAATCGTATGGTCTTTGGACAACTTGTAACTGATGATGAAAATGTTGATTGTAAAATAATTGTAGGAGAATAAAACCATGAATGAAGTTGATGAATTAAACAAAAAGAAAGAAGAACTCTGTAATTTATTCTATAATGAACTGATTAATAATTTCTTAGGTAAAGATCAAAAAATCATACTTGATCAAATAGAAAAAAAACTTGCTATGTTTTGGACTGATAAAGTATCAGAGTCTCGTCATGCCCATGATAACAACATAAAAGAATTATCATATTTCGAACCACAAATTCAAGAATCACACTAATGGCAAAAGAAAAAGAAAACTTCACTGGTATAGTGAAGAGTATTACAAAGGATGCTAAAGACGATAAGCATTACTATGACTATGAAATGGGTAAGAAGTTCTACCGATGGAAGGTCCTATTTGAAGAAGATGATGTCTTAAGGTATGTCCGTAAACTTGAAGAGAATGGTCCTCAGCCACTCAAGCCAGGTGATCGTATCAAGGCTCAGTCAGAAGAAAAGACTAAGGATGATCGTACCAGGATCGTTTTAACAAAGGTTGAACTGATTGATGCTAATGGTAATCCATTAACTCCTGCAGGCCCATCTGGATCATCTAAGAGTACCTGGAACGATCCTTCTGTTACCGGACCTAAGTTTTATTCAGAATCCTTAAGAAGAGTCTTAAGAATGCTTTGGAAACTTAATGAGTGGACGGAAGAGTTTAGTGCTATGCCTGCAGACGAGAGAGATCCTTTTCATCTTATGGCTGTTAATGATAAAGCTTTACAGATCATGGCTAACTCTATTCAGGCTTATGTTACCAAAGATGGTACAGACCTGAACAGGGATTCAGTAGAGATAAGATTCTCTTGCCTGGATAATGCTATCTCCTGTATGGATTTACCAAGCTATACTCATTTGAAAGGTAATGACGAGGAAACGGATCCTACTACCGGAAGATTGGTTGTAAAGAAGAGACTTATAACCAAGCTGATTGAACAGGCAGAGATCTTCTTAGTCTATGTAAACCAAAAACCATCTTAAAATGTTCGTTGACCTAGATCAATATTACAATAATCTTATGTCTATCCATGGGAGTACTTATACTCCTGTGGAGGACAAAAAGATTCTTCATGAAGATGTTATTGATCATCCATCCGTATCTGCAGATTCTTCCTTAAATATAACAGAAGAAAAAAGAAAGTACTTTGATTCAAGGCTAGTCTTAAAATCTAATAGAACTATTAAAGAAGTGTTCATTCATCAGAGTATGATCAAGGCTATGACCTTTAAAGGAGACCGAAGAGACTTCTGTGCTTTAAAGCTGTATAAGACATACATCACTTGCGAGATACGCTCTAAACCGACTATGAGCATGCAGAAAGGCAACTATTTTGAAGCGCATGCATTAAATGGCGGTATAGATAAGAATGGTGATGTGTTAACTCTTCCATTGTTAAGAGGTAATAAGAAGTCTGCAGATCATTTAAGGATTGACGAACAGGTATTTAACTTTAAGAACAATATTGTTCCTCAGTTAGATCTTATTATCGATCCACAAGTAATATGGAGACAGTTTACTACTCTTAATGCTGATCCTACTACCAGGGAAGACTTTCCATTTGATATCTTTATTGAGCTGGAGACCGACCTTATAAGCCAAATCCATTATAAATCATTTCAACATGACCTAGCTGTTATTGATCTTAAGCTTACAATTGATCGTAATGGCTGTTTTGGTGAGTTCTGTTGGGGTGAACCTGAAAAGATGGATAACATACAGGCTTATCTCTATTCCTTCGCCCTATCGCTTCCTTTCTTCTATTTAGTGATAGATTATAAAAGGAATGATAGAGGATGGAAACTAGTTCCGGTAAACACCGATATCAATGATCCTGATCCTAAATCTGCAAACATAGCCTCTGTAAGAAAAAGAGAGATGTTTCAAACAATAAGAACGGTGGTTAGTGAGATTGAACATCATCATAAGAATGGATGGAAGACAACTCCTATGCCAGAGAATTGCATCACTTGTCCAATTTATGACTGTAAAGATCGTAACACAATAAAAACTATTTAAAATGGATATCAGAACATTAGATTTCGAAAAAGATAAAACTCAGACTATCTCATTACCTGAGTTAAAATTATCATGTAGTGAAGCTCAGTCTTCGGGAAGGCCATTACATGGTATTGAACACTTTCAGATTTATGAAGCAATACAAGAAGTATTGGATAAGAAGAACGTAGCCAATACACCTATGCCTTTGTATATCTCTGATGGTGGTGACAGAGCATTGCCAGGAGTAGCACGCATTCCTATCTTAGAAGAAAAGTATGGTAATAAGAGTTTACCAGCTACTATTTTAAGAAGAGTAATAGGTGGTATTTCCTTAACTGATTTTCAGGATGATGAATCTCATGGAATGATTGCGGTTAATTTTCATCAAAAAGGTATTCAGATTGCTTATGGTCAGAATGTAAGAGTATGTTCTAACCTTTCAATCTTAGGTGCTGGTAATAGTATGTCGACCTATACCAATGGTTTATCAGAAGTAATGCCTTCTTTTCAAAAGATGTTAGAAGTTATCGCTACTTGGGCCGAAGAGCATGGACAAAAGAGAAACTATGATGTAGCGGTAATGAACCAGATGAAACAAATTACCATGGCACATGAGAAAGTTGCTGAAGTACTTGGATTCATGACTATGCTTCGTATAGGACGTGATAAGTATCGTACTGAACGTGCTTATCCACTTAGCGCATCTCAAATCAACCAGGTGGCCGAAAAATACCTTGGTATCAAAGAAGATGAACGACCTATCTCTTTATGGAGATTCTATAATCATATTACAGAAAATCATAAAGCTGGAATGACTGATCTTCCACTTATTATTGATAATAACATTGCTACAAGTCAATTCCTAATTAATCATTTTGAATTAGGAGGAGAGACTTATGCAGAAATAGTTAATTAAACCAACAAAGGACCGGGGATCAGGATGCTTAAAATGAATGTCTTTATACTCCTAAAGCATGCCTGATTCTCGTTATCCTTTTTAAAACTCAAAACAATGGATATAAAATATGGTAATTACATTCTTCGTCAGACACCAGCAAGTAATGACAGATTCGATCTTTATAGGGTATCTATAACCACTAAAGAAGGTTCTAAGAACATTGGCAAAGAGAAAGAAACATCAATAGCATTTGGTTGCGATCTAGCAAGAGCATTAGAACGGATCAGTTTTGATATTATGAATGACAAAGTAAATCAGGTTTCTATCAAGGAATGGATTGATGAATATAAAAAGGTTATTGCTGACCTTAAAGAAGCAATTCAATTAGGATAATATGAACTCTGAAAGGATAGAGATCTATAAAGATATCGCTATTGTTATCATTTCATGTCCTTGTACCGATGGATCAGTCTATCATGGTTATGTTCTTCCAGATATAAGAAGCGTTATCTGTTATCCTTCATATCATAAAGCATTAAGAAGAGCAGAAACAGTAATAGACAATCCTAATCTAGTCAAATCAATATTACCAGATACAATGTTTTTACCTAATCCTAATTGGTTTAAATAATATGAAAATAAAAAGATTCAATTACAATCGTAAAAAGAGTACAGTAGAGATTGAGTATGAAGGTATACCAATAGTACCTACTGATAAAGCTCATGTATCCTTTGAAGCAAAAGACAGACCAGTTAGTGAATTGGTTATGCTGTTAGATCAACTTCGTCCTCATGTGGAAACGATTTGTTCTATGCCAAAAGACTACTGTAAAGATGCAGAAGTAAGAAGCATATCGTTTTCCTATAAGAATAATATCCTTGGCGCTGTTATAACGGTTCTTGTCGATCTTGACTCTACCAATAGTCCGTTATTGATCAATACGCCTTATCTGCCAGCAGAACACATTGATGATGATAGTGATGCACCACTTCTTCCTGAAGCATGCGTAGAACTCTTAGAATCGATCCTAGAAGGCATTGAAGAATACATCAAAGGTAAGAGAGCGCCTAAAGATCAGACTGAATTAGAATTTCCAAAGGAACCAGTAACAGAAAATCCAGAAGACGATGATACAAAAGACTGAGATCCTAAAGATAGTTAGTAAGTATTCCAGAAATGGAGTGCTTGCTTCTAAAGCAACAGATCAACTCTTTGACTTAATTGAAGAACGATTTAATCAATATCAAAAAGAGTCTATTGAATGGTCAGTAGAAGACTTTACCGAATATAAACTAAAAGGTTGGAAGATCAATAAGAAACAAGCGCAAGAAGCCTTGGAGAACATGATCCATAACCATGATGCTGGCATTGGAATAACCTGGGATACTATTAAATATTACATAACTGAATATGGAACAAAGAAATGATCCTTTAGACTCAGTAAGAAGATTCTTAAGGTTGAATGGACTACATGATGTAACAGAAAATAGATTCATCAATGATAAATGTGAAGTAGTTATTAATATGAAGTATGAGAACTTTGATATCTACTTTCTTAATGCTGATCTTGACGAAGAACCAGCCTCCATGTCCTCAGATGACTTTAACATCTATTGGTTAGTAGGAATACTTACCTGGTACAACTTAATTGATCGTAACTATAAATCATTATGAGCGGACTACCAGATTATAAACCCGAGAAGACTCCTAAAAAACAATACGGTGGTATTAGAAGAACTAAACCTCAAAAGGAAGGAGTACTATCAACTCAAGATAAAAACAAGCTGGAAAGCGATCTATTGAAGGCTCTATGGACTAAGATGTGGCAACAGAGACCTCATTACTGCGAAGAATGTCTTTTTGAAGTATGGGTGGAAGAAGGAAAAGATGAAGATAAAGCAATAGAGATACTTTTAGGAGAGAATAGTCAATCATGGTATAAAACTCTTCCAATAATCTGGGCTCAATTTGCATATCTTGGAGAAACTAAACACACTTACAACTTCCATCATCCCTTAGAAAAGGGTAGACGGGCATTTGAACATCTTGCATTGGAATCTATCAATAATCGTATCAAGTGTGCCAATCATCATCATGCTACCACTTCCGGACACATATCCAGGTACGAAGAACTAATGAGAAGACATCTACTTAATCACTTTATTAAACTTGGTAAGTTACCAGATAAAGACTATGAAGACTTCTTTAAATCTTAAGTTATGTATGAATATTATATAATTAGAATTAAATTTTCTTCAATCGGTGATATTGATCATCCTCAAAATATTATTGAAATATGGTTAGAAAATCCTGATGGTAAAAAAATACCTACAAGAATGGATAATTATATGATGACAATTATTCTTCAACAATTTCCAGATGGAACTCATGTAACAGGAGACTTTAATTATTCTGATCCAATAAGACCAATTTCATTATGGAAAGTTTAAATCTTAAACCATTAGCAACTAATGAGACAGTAGTGATGACAAGACATTATCCTAAGCTGGCTCGTAAAGTGCTTGAAAGAGATAGTAAGATTGCTAAAAAGATCATTCAGGCATGGGATAATGAACATGATGAAGAGAAATTACTATCCATATTCATCAAAGAAAAGAAGAATCTTTCTGATGAACGCTATTGGGAGCTTTTAAGGATAGTATGGATCATAACTGGTGGATTGGTCAATGTTGATCTATTCCGTTCTCTAATGCGCTCTAAAAGGCCAAATAGATACTACTTTAGTACTCCTGAAGAAACTAAGAAGTTAAGAGAACTTCAAGATGTCTTTATAGTCTTTAGAGCATGCAACTCAAATGATGATGATGGTATCAGTTGGACAACATCAAGAACCTATGCTGAACAGTATAAAGATCTTTTTAATAAAGAAATGATACTATCAAGATGGGTATCTAAAGATGAAGTCTTTGCTTATATCGATCGTAACTTAGAATCTGAAATAATTATACTATAATGGAAAAACTAGAACTATCATTTTATGAATGTGAACACCAGGGAGATCTTGACACCTACATTAAAGATATTGTAGACTGTGGAGGAAAAATAATTGCTCAGGTAGTAAACCCTGAAGCTGAAACAGGACATGTAGTTGTTCATGTAGAAGATAAGAAAGCCTTCTGGACACTCTTTAAAGAAACTTATGCTTATGACTTTCTCAATTAAGAAACTCCATAGACACAAGTATCCTATAGCATTTGAATTTCTATCTGGAGACATTCATCAGATTCCAGTCATTAATACTTTCTGTACTATATGTGGTAAACATAGGTTAGGTATCTACATTAAGATTTTTGGAATAAAGAAATTCCTTAATCTCAAACTTAAACTTAGCCATAATGCAGAAAAGTTTAATGAAGAATGGAGAAAGAAAGAATATAATTTTCTATTTGGTAACAAAAACATAGAATCATGAAAAGAATAATAGCGATCGATCCAGGAACAACTGAATCAGCCTATATAGTATGGGATGGAACATTTATATTAGATCATGGAAAGGTTCTTAATGATGATATAAGAAGACTTATCAAATCTTATCCAGAATTATCAACTAAGGTCTATATAGAAATGATTGCTTCTTATGGAATGCCTGTAGGTAAAGAAACTTTTGAAACCTGTCTATGGATAGGTAGATTCTTAGAATGTTGTGTTAACCAACAACTTCATTCCGAATTAATCTATCGTAAAGATGTTAAAATGTGGCACTGTAATTCAATGCGTGCGAAGGATTCTAACATACGTGCAGCACTAATTGATAAGTATGGAGTACCAGGAGTTAAGAAAGCACCTGGGATAACATATAAACTCTCTGGTGATGAGTGGCAAGCATTTGCAATTTGTACTTATGTAACCGAAAAACAAAATGAAAGGACTTAAAGGAAATATTAGCACTAAAGTTGATTTAGTTTGTTTACATTGTAACAAATTATTCAATGTTAGATTATATCGTAAAAATATAGCTAAATATTGTTCTCGTTCTTGTGCGGCTAAACATACTTATAATCTAAGATTACAACAAGATTTTAATATGAGTGGTAAACAAGCATGGAATAAAAAATATTCTGATCGAAAAACACAAAAACTTACTAATCAAAAGCAAGCGATGAAAAATAATATTGTTTATAGATTAAGCCAAATGATGAGTAATTATATTAGTGAACGGATTAAAAAACATCAACCTGGAATATCTCATAAAAGTACTATTGGTTATACTATGGAAGAATTAAAAATTCATTTAGAAAAACAATTTTTACCTGGGATGACATGGGAAAATCATAGTAAATATGGATGGCACATTGATCATAAAAAACCAATATCTTCTTTTAAATATGAATCTATAAATGATAAAGAATTTAAAGAGTGTTGGTCATTATCTAATTTACAGCCTTTATGGTATATTGATAATCTAAGAAAAAGCAATAAACTTTTATGAGTGCCTTTGCCATTGCAACTTTCATTACTGAAAAAGAAAAAGAGACTACCAAATAAATGATAGTCTCTCTTGTTGGTTAATAGTAGTTGATTTTACCTAGCCTGAGACCTTAAATGGTTTCAGGCTTTTTTTTATTATGTTTCTGGATAAATAGTTTTAGTCACGACTGCTCTCCATGTTCCATCTCTTCCACCATAAAGATCAATAATAGATCCCTGGTCAAGATCAGATAATGTAATCCTGTTGGAGTCAGATGCAAGATACCATATTGATTCTGAACCTACAGCTTGAAGATAAATATTTGCTAATGCACCTTGCTGTCCATCTACTATGATCCGGATAGCAAGTTTATTAGCTGGTGTGCATGAAGGTAGGTTAAATGATGTTCCTCCTGCAGCTACACTTACTAAGATAACTTTATTGGCACTTGTAACTGCATAAGTTGATACTGAATCTGCAATTACATCTATTGTTGATTGAATCTTTGATGTTGGTACTAATAAATCAGAAGCTAAGTGTTCTGCCTTGATAATACCATTTGCAAGCGTTACAGCACCGTCTTTATCAATAGTAACATGTTTGCTTAGAGAAACAGATTTCCATGCCGTAATGCCTTCTGTTGCATCGTAGATGGGTAACTGAGCGCCTATAGCTGTTGGAAAGATCTTTGACCTGGTTGCAGTAAATGTATAAGGTTCAGCTGCACCATCAGAATCAAAAGCCATAATAAATTCAGGGGCGGTAATTTTAGGATTAGGACCACCTCCTCCTACAACAAAATTATATAACTTACCTGAGTAAGCGATACCATTCCAAACAGTACAACGATAATCAAGATAGTTGATATTAATATCTTCGGTAATAGGGAGCCCACCTATACCTGTTCTTCCAATGTGTCCAGATCCATTGTGTCCAATTAAGGTGTTCCCATGATCAGCGCCCCCTTGACCATAACCACCACATAAAGCGATATCTCCACCTATATCTGCTGTCTGAAATCCATTACCAGCTTTTACCAATAATCGATACCCATTACCAGTAGTTGAGTTTCCTAACTCAATAAGTCTATTGGCACCTTCCTTAAGCTGGATATTCCCTGCATAAAATTTTCTTGTTCCAATTGAAACATCTTGAGTACCATCTGTCTGAACAATATCACTTACTACTGACCATAAACTTGATCCTCCGCTATTAATTGGAATCCATGAGAAGGTACCATCGATATAACTGTAGTAGTAAGTTGTATCCTGGGCCGGATCACTTGGTAACTGTCCTTGAAAGGTAAGATGTCCTTCTTCAGTTAAATCAAAATAGACATAATCATAGGCCAATCTGATGTTATACCTTGTTCCATTTCCGTATGTACGGGCCGGATGTGTTACTTTCATTCCTAGCCCATATTCAATAGACCATTCATCAGTCATAGCAGTGCTGGAAATTAATGTCATTTCCGGTAACTGATGAGGTTGGGTGAAAGCTATTCCTATACCAGCATTTGCAGGATTGTTTGATAAGAAGGTATAACAATTAGCATCAATCGCTGCCATTGCAAGTCCTTGTTCTGTTGTAGTAGCCTTATCTCCATAGTTAAGGAAGAAAGGAATACTGGCAAACAGATTAATAAACATTGCTTCTGTAGGATGGTTATGTGTATTGAATCCTGGCTGATCCTCTGTCTGAGGAAAACTTGTAAAATAGGCTTTTAAATGTTTTGTTGCTGACATGGCTATGATTATTTAACGATGAATGTTTCTTTGTTTGTGCAGTCGTTTGTCTCTGGACCCTCAATATACATAAATCCTATTCCTACATCACCAATGTTGGTTCCTACATCAAATGATTTATATGCTGGAAGGATATTAAGTTTAAGAACTTTATCAACCTTGACTCCTTTACAAAGAAATGTCTTTCTTATACACTCAAGTTTCCATTCCTCAAGCAAGGTATTCTTGTCTTCAGATGTTAATACGGCACATGGTTCCGATCCTCTGATCTCATTCATCTTCTTATTGAGCAGAAGGAGATAGATTAATAAAAACTCTATATCCATTAATAGATAGTATCCGCATAGTGATTCTCCTAATACATCTTGTTGGAAGAGTTTAGCTTTGATCTGTTCGATCATAGGAGACATTCCATCATAGTAGTCTGCTATGAGTTTCTGGATATCGTTAGGGGGCGTATCCAGGTCGATAAAGTTAATAAACGTATTTTCCATTAGTTACAACTTGAACAGGGTGAACAATTTGATTGACCAAAGGTAACTGATCCACATAAACCACAATGCAGTAAAATGGTTTGGATCCTCTTGATATTATCATTTGCTCTTTGTAAACGATCTTCCCGGGATTCATCAAATTCAAACTTATCTAAGTAGGCCATCTGTTCGGCATGGATAAGCATGAGCATCTCAAGATACAGTACCGATATCTTCATGATTTCAATGCGTTTTAGACCCTCAGCGTTCATCAAATCATTTCCGGCACAGTCTGTATTAGGATTGCACAAAGTCTCGTTACAGAGTAAATCCTTAAGTAATAGCTGGAAACATTGTTCAAGGGCACAATATTCATAGATCACCATGTAGTAATTGGTTACATCTTGAGCTGTCTTGTCTTCCGGATCAATAATTACCTGAGTAGAAGCAGTTGATAACTTGATGATATAGACATTGTCTCCATCGGGAAGAACAAGATCATAGTCTAAATCAGTTCCAAGACTCTCAATTATGAATGGTGGATTGCCATTCTTATAGTCTTCAAAGGTATAAACCCGTACCGCCCAACTATCACTTTGATTGTTAGTGATAGTATAATTATAACAGGAGGTTTTAAGTATTGTAAATACTGGTAGTGCCATAACTATTATTGATTAATGGTTAAATTCTCTAATTTTTTTTCTTCTGAAGTTTCTTTAGCCTTTTCTTTTCTATCCTTACGAACCTGGTCCATTCCTTTAAAGACTTCTTCTATGGAAGTAATCTGAGTAGGCGCTGGAAATTTACCTGCAGCTATTCTCCAGTTTCCGAAAGGATCCATAAAGATATTATGAAGAATGTTCATAGAAGCAAATGGAGACTGTATCATTTCAAAGATTACTGGAAGGACCAGTAATGATTCAAGACTGTATTTAATATTCCGGATTAAACGATAAGGAGGAATAGGTTTCTTCTTTCTTTCTTCATCAGTAGAGTTAAATCCCTGTACTAATGCAGCAAACATCATGATACCACCTATTGATAAGGTAAGATTTAGAGCAAGTTTATACAAGTTCTGTTTCTGTTCTACAGTGGTATTTTTTAAATAAGAAGTTCCCTTTCCTACCATTATAGCCTTTTCGAAATCCCATAAGGTTCTTAAGTAACCTTCGACATGAATCCTTTGCCATTTAGGAATAACATTACCGTTCTTATCTTTCTCGGTTACATAGAAGCCACCTGAGTCAAGATCAGTTCCGTTCTGAAAAGCATTGGTCACCCTGGAGAAGAACCACGTCTTAAAGAGTTTAAAGGCAGCTCCAACAGTTGAAGCTCCAATCATAGCTTTAACAGTATTATCAAAGGATCCTACTACATATTTATCAGATAAGAATTTAAGTGTTCCCATGGTCTGAAGATCATAGGCTAACTTAAGTTCCTCTCCTTGCTTAATGATTCCGTCTTTAATCTGCATTCTTTTCATATTCTCGTAAAGGACTTCTTGTTCTTTAGTTCTTGTACCATCTTCGTTATAGAACCTTCTATCCTTTTTTACATCATATCCAAGAGTACCATCTTCTTTAATGTAATGAGCATCCCAGGATCCATCCTTCATCATCTGGGCCATTGCAACTACACCTCTTGCGTAGAAGTCAGAAGACCAGTTAAACCAGTTGCCCCAAAAGTCAGATATTACAGATTTCTTAGTCCTACTTCTGATCCTTCCGCTTACCATGCTCATTTCAGACATATCCATTACTTGATATTCCTGCATGATTTGACCCATAAGAGCAAAATTATCAAAGAATCTGGCTGAAGCTGTTAATAGGTTTCCTTCTCCAAAGTAAGGCATATCGGCATCGTGGAAGACTTTAACAAGAGTCCTACTTACTCCTTCAATGTGAGCAAAGAGACCATTACTCATAGCTGAGATAATACCTATATTGAAGTTTAAGGTAAGGAAGTAGGGCGCTATTATGTTCTGAGCAACCAATACACTCTTATCCAAGTTTACTCCACCAGGTCCGAAAGTAGGAATCCTTTTACTCTTTATTGCATGATCGGTAAATAAGTCAAGGTACTTAATGACATTTTCAGTCTCAAATTCCTTGGCTAAGTTAGCATTAGTCTTAAGGTCTCTCAGGTGTACTTTGATACCATTGATTACCGGAAGAACATTCTCTTCATATTCAATACTTCTCTTGCTTGTAAGAAGGAAGTAGTTGGTGATCATCTCAAGATCCCGGGATACTGTTTCGCTTTTAGACTGAGTTTGTCCATTTTCACGTACCACATTCCAGAAAGGTGTACCATCTGGTTTAGATTCAAGTCTCAAGCCAAGCATGGTTTCCATCCTTCCTTTATAGCCAAATTCCGTCTTATCTGTAAGTTGCTTGAACCCAAATTGCCACCAGAAGACATTTCCTAATGTGCTTGACGATTCATCTATAGAATTTTGCTGATCCATATTGGCAAAGAGTTCATTCATATTTGTCATTTCGAACATCTTTGCTTTTAAAGCTTTACCAAAGGCTGCGAAGTCCATATCTCCAAATGCCTGGGAAAGTTGTTCGCTGGAAGACATCTGAATAATAGGAATCATTCCTTTTTGATAGGAGGTTTCGGCTAATAGATCCTTTTCTGCATCTTCTACAGTGTATTCAGTTCCATCAGCCTTATAGATATAACCAAGACTATTCTTTGCATGCATGAAATTCTTAACCATCTGTTCGTGAATAGCATCTACTAATGCTTTAGAAGCTTTAAGGTCTTCATCAGTTAATCCACGATCAATAGCTTGCTGAGCGAATTTATCCTCTCTTGAGTCTCTGCTGAACAAGATAAATCCATTAGGTCTTTCAACTGGAGTACCATTATCATAGGCAGTCATAGTAGCAAATAGCCTATCGAACATTGTCTTGGAAGCATCATTAAGATAAACCTTTGTTGAGGCATATTCTTTTCTGAAATGATCGAAGGCAAAGTTGATCTTCTTCTTAGTCTCATTCATATCTCGTACAATGCCCCTGGAGGTCTCTGTAGCAACTCTACGGGCAAACTGGATATCATCATTACTTATGCTTGGACCATCGCTTAAAAGCATCTCAAACTTGTTAGGACCATTAAACTCATTCATCTGGCCCGACATGAATCCTATGTAACGAAGATCCTTAAGAGTATGAAGTAATAGGTTAACTTCCTTCAAATCCATTGGACCCCACTTATTCATGGTATCTTCAGTTCTGTTTCCAAGCAAAGTCCTTAACCTGGTATTTACAATGGAGATTTTGTCCTGATCAGATAGGTTGTTCTTATCAAGAATGAAGGTATTCATATTGCTCTTCCATAGATCGTCCTGATTATTGAATCTATAGAAGCTCTTTAACATCTCTTCATAGTTCGGATTAGCATCTCTCAAGTTGGTATATTGGAATATCTCCTTTATCAATCCATTAGAAAGACTACTCATGAATGAAGGAATACGGGAAAGCGCCTCAATGTTTCTTCTGTTCCTTACCGGATCAATCATATAGAGGTCGTTGGTTTTCTTTTCACTCATTGCTACATTGATATAGCCTATGTTGTCTACATCAACATCATCAAAGGTGTTAACCAGGTAACGATGAATCAATCCTATTCCGACAGCTGCAACATCTTCATTTGTGCTATTGTAATCTATTCCGGCTACTGCAGCATTACGCATATTCATTAATCCATCAATCAATCCTTTTCCATTCGTTAAGGTAGATGTTCCACCAATCCTTTCCTTACTTATAGAGTAGATATTAACTACTCTTCTACCATCTATCTTGTTAATTGAGACAATGACATTGTCCATCTTAAGGTCTGGATGATAAAGGTCCTTGTGTTCGGTTCCGGAAAGATCATTATATAGATAGTACTTAGTGTCTTCAAATCCGAAATTAAGTTGTCTCTTTAATGTTTCAAGGTTTCCGGTAGCGATTAATGGTTCACCCCTTTCGTTCTGTCCAAAGTACTTTATAGAGGCTTCCTTAGAAGTTGATCCACCAGTCTCTTTTATCCATCTAATGAATTGACTAGCATATTCATTTCTCTTTCCATTAAAGGCTTTGTATAACTTAAGAAGCTTATCCTTAGATGCTGGTGAATCAGTTTCAGCAAACTTTGTTTCAGCCGGATCAAAGTAGTCACTCATTTTTCCAGTTAGAGGATTAATGCATCTCCTGGCTTCAGCTATCTTCTGTTCATCTGTCCATTCAGCTTGATTGGAAGTATTGCGAAGTTCGTTAAGTAGTCCACCAGTGTCCTTTATAGACTCTGAGGCAAATCTACTACTGAAGGTACCACCATTCATCATCGCTGATAATTCCTGTGATGTAATAGCAGTTACCATGGATCCACTTACCCATGAGTCATAGAGATAGTTCGAAAGATCAGATATGGTATTCCCTTTGAATGATCTGTCTATTCCAAAGACTTGACCTATGATCTTACGCATACTACTCCAGAACTGTTCAATATGCATTCTCATTCGCTTCCAGAAGCTCCATTGGATATCCGGTTGAGTAATACCATGGAAGTTCAAATAGGCTTGCATATTCTTAAAGGAGTTAAGACCAACGATATTTGCTATTACCTCCATCTCGAAGGCAACCTTATCATTGATATTATACTCTTGTCTCATTTTCTGAGCAAAGACAGGATTTTCGTCCATGAATTTATTGGCTTCAGTTACCATCTTCTGATAACCTTCAGGATCCATGTACTTTTTAATGAGTAAAAGAGGATGTGCTAATTCATGGATAGCTGTTTCCGGTGATAATAACTCTTCATTGATAGTTAGTGATCCGTTATCGTTGAATTTAGCCAAGGCTCCATCAGTATCCATTGAAGTACCTATTTTAATATCGATCATTGGCATAAGCCTCTTTAAACGATCAACAAAGAGTTCGGCCATCTTGGATCCATTCCTTACCGTTGATTGTCCAAACCTAGCATAATACTTAGGTTGCTGTAAAGTAATGACAACACGCTTATTGTTCTCCTTTGTTACACCATCTTTCTCATAGGTCTGGTTCCTGATAATTCCTACACTTCCATCCGGAAGAACAACAGTATCTTCACTTCTTACATAATGGAATTCAGATTGTTTTTCGTCAAGTTTCTTTCCGGTAGTAAGACTAATAGAAGGTCTGGCTAAGTTGATTGTTCCCTTTTCATGTAGTATCTTTAGTTCTTTAGGAGTAGCATACTTAAAGGTCTTTTCATAAGACACATTTGATTCAAGAGCGCCATAGGTATTAAGCCATTCAGGATAGATGTTATTAATAGGAGTAGGTTCACCATTGACCATCTTATAGATCCTTGGATTAAAGAACTTACTTCCAATCTGTTTATAATAGGTCTTCCATGGTTTCTTGCTATTATCTCTATCTATGAAAGCATCTGATCTTTTTACTATGATATCTTCAGCTATCTTATCAGATAAAGAAGAGATCCTTGAATTAGTTGCTCTTTCTTTTTGCCAGTTAGAGTAGTTAGTAGCGATATCCTTGTCCATTAAGTCAAAATAACCACCATTACGCTGTTCAAAGCCATTTAATAAGAGTTGATAGGCATGAAAGTTACGTTTTACATCTAATGGAAGCTGGTTAAAGGATTCGTGATACATTGCCTTTTGAGCATTACTCAGGTAGTTACTGTTTACAAATACAGTCTTGGTAAGTCCTAGTCTTTTATCCGATAGACTTTCTAATCTATCTATAAACAGATTCTTTGTATACTGATTCTTAAGATTCCTGACATAATCGGGGAAGTTGGCAGCAAACCAGTAACGGCTAAAGTTAGAAGATAGATTGTATTTTCTTGTAGAAGATTTTCCATTATCATCAATAGTGCTTTGTACTAAATCAGTAAATTCATCATTAAGGTATAGTCCTACCAAGGTTTGTCTCATAGCAAACTCATAGGCTTCGAACTGAGCTTCATATTTCAGTCCACCAGGATTCTTTGGATTAAGTTTTTGGCTTATGACACTCATTATTAAAGGAGTTCCATCAATAGACTGTACCCTTTCGTTAACAAATACCTTAGTCATTGCCTTATAAGCTGAGTTAAGGGCAACGACCATTGCCTTTAAGTTAGGCTGAAGGGAAACTATGTAAGGAACATTTATCGTGGACCGGATATCTGATTCGAATAAATATCCCTTCTTGTTCTTTGATTTATTGCTTGGGGAATGTTGCTCAACCCATCCGATCTGTTCATTAACCGCATACCTGTTTTTAAAGGTTTCAGACGAAGGATCCTCTGATAACTTAAGGAAGTCTTCAAGTGATGATCCAAGTGCGTACTCAACTTCATTTTTAAGCATGTAGAAGTTAGCAGCTTTAACATCAAGTTCCCTGCTTTGAATCCGTGCTATAGATCCTAAGTTACGGACCGCCTGGCCGATTACTGCATACTTAAGGAATTGATTACATATTGCTACTGACTCATCGTCTTTTGCATCCTTATAAGTATTACGAATAGCTGAAAGACTCATTAACAGATTAGTATGATAATCGTCAATCTTAATCCTTTTCTGTTTATTGATAAGAGATTCGACTACTCCCCTAGTCTTTTCCTCATTAGATACTAACTGGCTGAATATTTCATCAGTGAAGTTACCTTCCTGAGTTCCGGTTAACATCATACCAAGGACAAGATTAGTAATCTGATAGTCCAGGTTAAGAGATCCTAATAGTCCTCCTTCTTTAGCGGAGTCCGTAGCAGCATTGATAAGATTGGCTATAAAAGATATTGCTTTTGGTATATGCTGTTGCTGAGAAGGATCAACAAGTAGTCCTAATTCTTTTGATAGGGCACCTGAATCAGCAAGAGTTGTTCTCTCCTGGAATGAAAGATGAAGAAGTTTACCGACAAAGTTCTCTATGTTAGCCATAAAACCAACCATGTTCTTACTCATGTGGTTAACATAGTCCATGTCGAACATCGTTCCAAGAGTGGATCCTAACTGAGTTCTCTTATCAGTATCCATCTTGTGGTCTCTGATATCTCTTAAGCGCTGAAGTTCGATAGGCTCAGTCACCATATCAAAGTTATGCGTAGAGTCCATGTAATAACCTCTAAAGGCTTCAAAGAGATTGTTCCTAAATCCATCCAGCTTATCTTCTCCTTCCTGAGAAAGTCTTCCTTCTCTATCAAAGGTCCTAAAGTATAACTGTAACGGGTCAGAGTCAAAGTCGGATCCATCAAAGAGATTCTTATTAGGATTAAGTACTGCAGAGTTCTGTTTATCCCAAACAAATCCTACTATCCTGGCTACTGAAGCTGAGGAAGCATTTGAGGTAGGAATACGGGTAAAGAATACATCAAGGGAATTATTGAAATTATGGAAGTAGTTTGCTGCAGCTATTACAAGATCATCCTTAAAGATAGCACGACCTAGTTTCTCTGTTCTCTTTTGAGCATTCCTTCTTATCTGTTTGCTTACATTAGCATCAAATCCTAATAGGATATCATCAGTAGTCTTATCGGCCCAAAGATTAGTAAAGAAATCACGATACATCTCATTAGTCCAACGATTATTCCATTCTTCATAAAGACTATAAAGCTTTCCATCCTGATGATATGATACTACTGAGGCAAGGGTATTCTCATTAGTTATTCCAAACTCCCGGGCATTAGGATAAGCAAGGATAAGATCTGCAGGACGATACTGTACTCTTGAAGGATCAGAATTAATGATTGACTTGATCTCTTCCTTAGTATATCCTTTACCAGTCTCAGGATTGATTTCTGAATTATCAACTACATACCTAGCACTCTGAAGTCCTCTTCTGGAAATGATACCAGTCTTTTTCTGAACATCTATCTTTTGTGTTCCGTTAAGATCTCTCCATCCATGAAGTAATTCTTTTCCATTAGCATCTTTGATTACGAATAACTGATGTGTAGAAGGTTCCTGAATGTAGGTATTACCTGGCATGTCCGGTTTGATATAGTCATTGAAATAGTTGACTACTTCAAGTAACTGTTTTGCTCTTACTACATCCGGCACAATAGAAGGATCAGAAAGAATTTTGCTCATTAAACTACCATCACCTCTTTCGTAAAGGTATTTGGATCCTCGTTTAGCAAGCATATCCGTTATCTCTTTTGGAGACATTGCATCAAGTTTTTCTGCAGCTACACCTACGAATCCGGCAATAGCATTTTGAATTGCTTTACCATAGGCTGAGTTCTTATCCATGATACCTATAATATTAGATATCTGAGTAGGATAGTTCTTCATTGTGCTTTCAGTTCCTTGTGCTGTAATGGTCTGAAGTCTAAGATTGGCATTGTTAACAGTAATCAGCTTATCATCACTATTGAATAATGCGTTAAGATCATAAGTAGGATCCTCAATAGCTTTTCCGATATGACTTAATTCTCCTTCCTGGGAGTTGAAGAGATCATTTACTCTTGTTATTCCGGTCTTGATAGTACTTTCAAAGCCTATCCAGTTGATCATCGTTTTTCTTAACTCCTTAGTATCATATTCCTTTCCATTGATGATCCATTCGTCTTTCTGTAAATGTCTGCTTACATCAAGTATAGCATCATTAAAATCACTAAGAAGTCGGTTTTTAATGGTTACAGGAAGGTTTCCTATCATCTTGACTACATTACCTTCATCATCGTACCCTCGTTCTATATCGGTCTTTAATTGACCTGATAGAGATTCAAGTTCAACAGGAGTCAAAGGATTCTTAACAAGAGGTTCGTAATACTCTGTTAACCATTTTGAAATAACTGGTCCAAGCATCATGTGAACCATCTGTTTGTCAATATCACTATTCTCATAATCATAAGCTGATCGTGGGAAGTGGTCCATCTTGACATAAAGAGAGTTGTATGCTACTGGATCATGCTGAAAGAGAACATTCTTTTGTGGTCCGTCTCCAAGGATACCTATCAGTCCACCCATGGCATGCTCATAGTCAAGTGCATCTACCGGATTAAGATACATAGCACCATCGAATAACTTATTAGTTTTTCCATAGTAAGGATCATCAAACTTAATATCCTTAGTGATAAGTATTCTACTCTCCTTTGCTATTCCGGTAATATTATCTTCATTCTGATTGACATTATAATTCAGTCCTTCAATGGTGATACCGCTTCCTCTTTTGATATAGTCAACTACATCATGGTATTCGAATTGGTTTCCTCTGATCAAATGAGATACTGATTCGTTGAAGATATGGTGGCCCCAGTAAGCTGCTTCAATGATCGGGTGCCAGATAACATTACCATCTGAAGAAATATACTTGTATCCGGATTTAACCATCTGTTGAACCGCATGGTCCTGAATAGTCTTATAATGTTTCCAGATCGCTTTAGAATTATCATCCTCTCCATCTTCTACTACACCGGCTTCATTACGGGAGATATGAGTTAGTTTCTCAGCTTCCTTTCTCCATTCAGATAGACTCTTTGATTCTTTAGCCTGGATCTTATCTGTTATAGCTTCTGAATATGAAATATCTTCTACAGGGAAAGTAGCAAACTGTGAGGCAATATGAGTAGGCATCTGATAAGCAGCATCATTCATAATAGCAACTAAGTTATCATAGAATTGCTGATGTGCTTTCTTGGCTGAGTTGTAAACATCAATGTCGCTTGAATTAGGTTCAAGGTGAATGTTATTATAAGGATTGTTAGGCTGAATGATAGCATTGCCTAATCCTATGCTTCCGTCTTTGTTTACTACATAGTCACGATCCTTTACAAGATTGAAGGTGTTTCCTTTGGCATTATCAAACCGTTCTTTAGTAGTAGTCCTAAGAGCATCGTAATACTTCACAAAGTCAATAAGGATAGACCCTACTGCAGCACCATTAACAATAGTCTCTCTGATCTTATGCTTATACTGATCTCTTTCTGTAAACAATAAAGATTGTTGAGCATACTGTTTGTCCATGAAACGGATAACAGTGAAGTATTTTGACTTCTTATCTGATAAAGTATCAATGAAGGCTGGAAAGGAAGGAACATTACTCTTGCTTCCAGTAATGATCTGATTGCCCCATACGCATGCTTCGAATAGACCACGTAATTTATCGTTTACAGACATCGTAGTCCACTCATTAGCGTTCTTCCATCCCTCAACACCATCCATGGTATAGAGATAGTCCATGGAGATCTTTTTGCTCATTATAGGATTATTGAACACTGGCTGACCATTCTCTCCCTTCGAGAAGAATGGAGACTCAATCTTCAGTCCATTGGAAATATGATCTTCGGCTCTCTTTTGGATATCGACTGCTAATCTGCTATTGGAAGTAGTAGTTCCGGCAAACATCTGAGCAATAAGACTGCCTAAAGGATTCTCTGATTTATAAGTTCCAAGTACACCTCTTACTACTCTGGAAGCAAAGACATCTTTAATGTAGTTGTAAGGAGTAGATATACCTTCGAAGAACTTATGCATATCCATGATCTCAGGAAGTTTCATTCCTTGGCTTACCTGGTATAGATTAGCCTTTTTAAGATTGGATATGTTTGTAAGATCAAATAGATTCTCCTTCTTGGCATAGTCCTTTTCAATAGAGTTGATCAATGATACTATCTCTTTTGCATCGGGAGTATCCAGGGAAGACATAGCAGATAAGAAATTCTTACCGGATCCTTCTTCATTGACATCATAATGATTATTATTCTGAAACTTGGTTATTAAAGCACCTAACTTCAATAACTTAAATGCAGTTACCAGGTTAGACTGAACTTCTCTACGATAGTCTTCCTTAAGTGCTGAGAATATCTCTTCATTAAATCCATCAAGTCCTAAGAACTTCATAAATTTAACTAGTTCAGTAGATACTCCTAAGTCATGTCCAAGTACCGGAATGAATTTAAACTTATCTCCATCTTTTACCTTCCTTAATAACTGATTTTTTACAAGGTCAATGTCATACTGTTGATTATCCCCTGGCATGATAGCATCGATTGTGCTTTCATTTATCTGAGTTCCTTCAGTAGTATAAAGATTGTCTTTTAATACACCCCTGATGTTGCTTAAGAATATCTTAAGATCACTATTAGTATTAGTATTGAAGTCAAAGTAGGTTCCGTCTACGAAGTAGGTATTAAACTGAGCTTGCCTTCTGGAATATCTTGAAAGATAATAGGTCTTAAGTATTGAGAAAGCATCACGATAGTTCTCCATCATAGATTGAAAATCCATCTCAAAGTCATGTCGTGCTGCAGACTGTCTTCCTAATGATCTTGTAGGAGTTCCTTGAGCACCTGACCACATATCTGCATTATTGATCATTTCCCATCTTCCAATAGGAGGATCACTACCTTCTTCAGATACAAACTCTCCTTTTACCGGATCATAAATTATACCTTTACTCTCTGGGTTCTCTCCCCACTCCATAAGGAAAGAATAAGCCGTATTGACAAGTTCCATCTGCTGACCTGACTTAATCCCTGGGTGTGCCTTAATAACGTCTTTAAACGCTTGTAAGAAGGATCTATCGTTAATAGGTTTGCCTGATTCCTGAAGAAGAGTTGATACAGTCATCATTAAGGTATCAAGATTCTTTGCATCTACCCTTTTAGGATTACGTCTTCCGTCTCTACTGATCTTCTTTGTATTGTAATCCCATAAAGGCATTGAGTTGAAGAGAAGAAGAAACATCTTGCTTAAGGACTGTTCCGGCATGATGATATCTGAATCTTTACTCCATGCTGATATCCCTGTTACTTTAGGAGTATGCTGACCATCAAGTATCTTTTGAATATTTACCGATCCGAAGATATGCTGGATCATTGGAAGAAGTATATTAGGATTAGAAAGATGATAGTTCTCATACTTATACATGGCCCTGAGATTATCCTGGGTATTGCTTGACATAGCGACCATATAATCTTCAGTAGTCATTTCACTAACTAGTAACTGAAATCTATGAACTACTGACTCTTCACCATTCTCTCCATTAATAGTCTGATTAATAGTTACTCTTTCTTGTCCAAATTGACTTTCCTTATCAAGGAAAGCATCTATGGTACGATTGATCATGTTCTTTGATCCAGCGTTCCTTGCTTCAAAGAAATGTCTTGAGTAAGGAGAATGATCCATTAACTCAGGCATAACACGATCAGAGACAATAGAGGTCCAGCGATCATCACTACCAAAGGTCTTCTTTAATCTATCATGTGCTTTATCACTTCCATATTCCCAATTAGACTTCATTGGAAACATTACTCCTTCAAGTTCATTCTGAAGAATAGGAGCATCAGCATATTTACCTGAGTCAATCTTACGCATCCACCAGTTGATATCCGGTGCCGTTATCTTAAGCCATGTTAAGAATCTCTTAATGGTTTGATATATCCGACCTGGTAAGGTATGCTTCTTATAGTCTTCACGCATGAACATATTAGCACCATATTCATGTGCCTGAGAATCGGTAATATCTTCAATAGAATTAGCTAGTCCTTTCTTTACCATTTCTTTTTTGGTAAGTTCAAGGATCCGGTTCTCTGTTTCGTTATTCAAAAGGTTATGAAGTACAAAGTGCCATGCCTCATGTCGGCCAGCAAAGTAGTTACCCAGTGTTCCATCTCCAAGTTTTGTAAGATAGATTGCAGCATCTAACATAGCACCGTATAGATCATCATTAAACATCGCCTTCATCTCTTCAGGAGACTTTAAGTAGATCCTATCATTATCGGTTAGCCTCTGTCCTATGATACGATAGACCTCTCTGGTGACCTGATCCATGTTAGTCATTTTGATATCACTTGGATTAGTGATACCTCTCTGCATGAATCGGATAGTACTGTTCTTTGGTATGTTAGTATCTCTTAAAGTAAACACCATTGGTTCTCCTATTGCAGATACATTGGTAGTAATGTTCTTTGGATTAACAGTATCCTTTGAGTCAGTATAAGGAGTATTGTATAAGTAGAATCCCTCTGTTTCATTATTCAAACGAATACTTCCATCAGTAGATACGTTTTTATCAACTGTAAGACCTTTAAGAAAATCACTTATCATTTGTAACTGATACTGATACGTAACTCCTTTAGGCTTTAACTCCTGAGTTTTTTTACTTGAATGTAGTCCAACATCAAAGAATTGACTTGCATAAGTTCTAAATGCTTCATTAGTCTTCATCTGTTCATTAAAGACAGACATATTATGCCGGAAGAACTGTACTACTGGTAATTCATCAAAAGCATCACGAAGGTTCTGTACTGCCTGACCTACTGTTATCTTCCTTGCAGCTTCATCAGCAATACCTTTCATTTCACCTATCTTATCTCCTAATTTATCAAGATCATCAAAGACATTTCCCATTCCCTGTAAAGTAATATCAGGTTCTAGTCCGGATAATAAAGTAGAGATAACTGAATGAAGATCTGTTCCTAATCTTGATCCATCGAATCTAATTTCAATGTATGTTTTTTCGGGAGTCTTAGCAGTAATAGTAAAGAATGTTTTTTTATTTTTTCCTACTTTAACTCTTTTGGTAGCAATATCAATATTATTACCCTTCATCTCAAAGATAAATCCCCTGGCCTCCATGTTCTCAGTAAAGTCCTTAAAGGATACTGGTTCGTCAGAATAGATAAGATTTCTCTTTGTGTCCTGTATGGTAGTCTTTACTTCAATACCATCATGAAGCATCTTAATCATCTTCAACCTGTAGATGTTAAGTTCTACATTAGCTTGCTTGGCAATATCCTGATTCTTCTGATCGGCCGGAACGTATCTTTGAGTAAATCCATCTCTGTTTAATAGATCAAAGACTTTCTCATTACCAGTATTAATATAGTCAACTGCAGCTTTACTTATCTCTGAGTTAGGATCTGCAAATATTTTTAAAGGGATCTTGCCTTCAGCATCCTTATAGTCATACTCGCTTTCATAGTCCATGGAGACAATGTGTAGTCCAAAAGATTTAAAAATATGATAAAGTTGTTCATCAGTAATAATACTATTGATAGTATTATAAAATTCATTTAATTTTTCTAATGAATAATTCGACGAAGTTGAATCTTCAACATATTTTGCAATATTAATATTTGGATTATTATTAAAATCGTTTTGAATTTTTTGCTTAAGTTCCTCAATAGATGACCATGATACAGGTCTTATTGGTTGGTTTTCGTATGTTTTTGTTCGTTTAACATAAATCTTATCTCGTAACAATTTATTAAATAATTTATTACTAATAAGACCTATTATCTGACTTTCATCAAGTTCATTGGTAACAACATACTTCCAGTTATCATAAGCTTCAATAGCATTACCATTGTCATTAATAGAGACTAATCCAAGAGTATCCTTACCATTAACATATAGTCTTTTGGTCAGTGGGCCCAGAGATCTTATCTTATCTCTTACTAACTGACGAAGTTTGATGATATTAGATTGATAGAAGTTACCATTAAGTAATGATGATCCTATCAGTGGAGCAATAGCAAAAGCATGAGAGGTTCCGGTTACTTTGTCTCCATTGAAGGATGATACTGCAGACTCTTTGTATAAAGGATTAATGTCCTTCATAGAAGCAAAAGAGAATGTTTGAGTAAAGGTATCCAACTTGAAAGCTTTATTACTTCCATTCTTAGTAGCAATGTTCACTACTACATCACCTTTGGCATTGATCTCAAGTCCTGTTACCTGATCTCTGGTGCCAGTTGTCCGATTGAAATAGTATCCTCCTATTTTGATTCCTGCGTAGTCGTAGTCAACTGTCCTGGCAGATTGAAGCATTTGTTCAACTGAAGCAAAAGTCTGCGTTGTAGGTGTTGTAGAGCCTACTATTGACTTTCCATTGAGAACATATTTAGACCGTTCTTCCATTGATAAGTTAATGGTTTCTCCATAATTGGTTCCCATGAACTTACCCTTGCTATTGATTTGAACAGGAATGATATTTAATCTATTGATAATAGCACCATTGGCTTCTGCTAAGGCTGCATATACTCCAAGTTTGCTTTTCGAATACTCACTTGCTTCAGTAACATTGGCAAATGTAAAATCAGTAATGTTTACTATTGGCTTATTGGTCTTCTTATCGTAACCTACTACTTCAATGATAGGCGGTTCTCCTGAGAATCCATTAAAGGAAACATTATGAGCTATTACTGCTAAAGGATTATTGATCAACTTAGATAGATCAGACTGGATAATAGGCATCTTCCACCTATGGAATACAGTCTCAGCAATATCCGGAATATCTTCTTTCTTATAGGTTACAGATGTAACTTTCATATAAACATCAAGGAATTGTTCCATTAGTGCTATTCCTTTTACTTCTGACCGATCAGGATCCAAGGCGCATAAGATTGCTTCCCTATGGACATTATTAGCCAGCGCATTTGATGTACTTATTTCAGATGGTTTAGTACTCTCAGATAGTAATGATGTTAATTGAGTAAGGTTAGTAACATGCTGATCATTAGTATTAAAAGTAGGAGATAGTTGACTGGTGAACTTTATGATATTCTCATTAGTTGCCAGCTCTTTTTTTGCATTTGTAGTAAGCTCACTATTGAAGATAAGATCATCACTCTGTACGACTGATCCACCAGTACCAGGAGTCTTAGTATAATTATGTCTTCCTTCAATTGCTGCAGAAGAGATCCTTTGCATAAGCTGAACCTGTTCTGGTGTTGTCTCTTGAGCATGTGGTCCAAAACCATCTATCTTATCATCTGGTAAAGCATGATCAATTGTCTGGGTAGATTCATTAGCTTCAGGATTGATCATCACTAAGAACCTCTTTGCTCTTGTAGTTGCAGTTAAGATATGTCTTGCCTGAGTTTTACCAAGCGTAGTACTGGCGACATAAGGATCAATAGGAGATGTTCCGGTTTCAGTTGCTAAGTCCTGAATGTCTTTCTTTTCAATGTTATTATTTGCTGACCAATCAGAATAGATGAATACGAATTCCTTTTCTATTCCAGATATGTTCTCTTCACGATATTTATCATTAGCCATGATGTAATCAAGATCATACTGAATAGTCTTGATATTATCAGTGAAGTTTTGAAGATCCGGATGTTCTTTTAAAAGGATTTGCTTGTCAAGAGTTGTGGCAACGATCAGGATAGCGTTTTCCTTCTCTGAGGGAAACTCCATGTCCTGACCCTTGATGATACCCATGAATTCCTTAAAGTCTTGCAGTATCTCTTCCTTTGACCTTACAACACGAAGTCCAATAGGGCCTCTTCCATCCTGACCAAACTTCCATTTACCTTTAGACATAGTAGACCAATCTATGCCAGTAGTACTCATAGGATTAAAAAACTGTTGTCTTCCCCAGGAGAAGAGATCGTTAAAAACAGTTAAAGAGTTCCCTCGGAAACTCTCTGTCATTGGCAGTGTCTTTTCACAGACTCCTTGGAAGGTATACCATGTTGGATTAGATCCATCTGGTGTTGTCTGACCATCATCTCCTACGATGATCACTTTCTTATCTCCAATGTTCTTATGAATGTTTGCTACATCTTCCTTTCGGTATAAACTTGCTTCTTCAAGCCATACGAAATCAGAATCAGCATCGATTATGTTTCCTTTGATAAGATCGTCTGAATAGATAATCTGTAGTTCTAGTTTTGGAAACTTCTCATTAAGAGTCTTAAGATTCTCATTAAAGGTCTTTGTTAATCCTGAGTTTGGAAGAACTACTGTTGCTTTGAACTTTCCATCTGTAATACCTTTCTGTAATAAGATAGCATTAAGGAAGTGTTGAAACATCCATGTTGACTTTCCGGTACCAGAATAGGCACGAAGAAGAATGGCATTATCCCATGTTCTATTCTTTACATACTGATCTTTCTTAATATTATCAATAAGATACTTCTGACTTGGATTATAGTACCATCCTAATAGATGAATAAGCGCTTCCTGTTGTTCTACTGTTCCTAGTCTAGAGTTTTCTCCATAGATAGGATTGCCTTCCTTAGTAAACTCACTATTAAGAACATCATCGTACATCTGGTATAACTGTTCCCATGTAGGAGATCCTTCAGTTCCGGCTACATTAATCCTATGAGCAAGATATAAGGAGTACTCCTGAAAGAAACTATATTCCTCTGATAATGGATCTTGTCTTCCTAAAGCGATTCTTTTTTCATTATCTTGGAATCTTATTTTGGTAAATACATCTTTACCTTTAGCATAAGACTCAGCCGTTAATAGACCTACATCACCACTCTTATCATTACGAATAGCATATCTTACCTCAAAGGAATTAAGATCATATACATATTCTCCAAGGCTATCCAATAACTCTTGTTCAACCGGACCTAACTTGCCACTGAGTTTAGTATATGCCTGGACAATGATATGATGTGTCTCAATGAATCTTTTCTCTATTGCATTACGAGTAGGGAATGTCTCTGGCTTAGTATCATCAAGATTAAGATATTTATCAAGAAGATCATAAAGCCTTTCGTATTGTTTACCATCGATCTCCATCTTTGAAAGATCATCCAATGCCTTTTCAGCATCAGCAAGGGTTTTTTCAGCATCCTTATCAAGTTTACCAGCAAAGGCTACATTAAGCATCTCTATGAAGGAAATACCTAATTCTTCACGATTTGCCATGTTTCGCATCTGTTTGATCTTCTTATCGGCTATACTGCGATCGATCTTTGCCTGAATAGGAGTAATTACATTAGGTTTCAATTTATTCTTATACCAATCCTCATATGATTGTTTAAGGTTATCATCAATTCTTCCTAATGGATTATTAAGTAATGGAGAATGCTCTTTTGTTTCATCACTGTTTTCAACCTTCTTTTGAATGAATCCAAGATTAGCTTCCATCCAGTTAGTGAGTTTTCCTTTCTCTCCAAATGTATTCTCAAGCATATTGATAATATCTT